>TARA_R100000365_G_scaffold3674_1_pt1 | contig 19443 bp, 27 predicted proteins | sample TARA_R100000365 | Tara Oceans TARA_R100000365 (sample SAMEA2620668) | marine metagenome | biome: marine biome (ENVO:00000447); feature: mesopelagic zone (ENVO:00000213); material: "saline water (ENVO:00002010), including plankton (ENVO:xxxxxxxx)" | depth 1000 m | reverse complement strand
GTTCGAGCCCAGGTGGGCCCACAAAAACCCTATTTACGGCTTGTAAATAGGGTTTTTTAGTGTTTGGGTAGCAGAATGGGTAGCAAAAGGCAAAAAAATAACCCCGGAACAAGCCGGGGTCTCAATCAAAAACCGAACAGGAAATTCAGAAAATTGATTCTTTGACAAAGATAATCCTTTTTTTGATTCTCAAAACAGTTTGTACTTAAATCCAACTTGGTGTACAGGTATAGGCTCGGAAACCGTCCCAAATCCCTGGGCTGGATGGAAGTTATATTCAATCAAAAAGTTTTTACGCAAATACGTAGCACCTACATGAAAATCCCGCTGGCTGTCTACTCCTCCTCCTACAAAAATTCCTTTTTGAATAATAGTCCTAGTTTGGGTAATGGTTTTTTCTTTGGTATGGGTGACGGTTGGAATACTGAAAGAAGGTTTAAACTCATAGCCTTCCAATATACCTCCGGTATTGATTTGCCAGTCAAATTTACCATAGTCAAAGTGGTAGGTGCCTGAATAGCTTCTGGTACTGTCGTATTTTTCAGGCTCAGGACTTTCTTTGGTTTTGGGTTTGACGGTGATGGGCTTGATCGGTTTTCTTTGAGTGGCTTTTTCGCTAAAAGTCACATCATAATCACGATAAGTGGTATCACTTGTTTCTTTGGTGGTCACGGTAGTTTCGGTGACTACTTCAGGGGTGAACAGCCTTACTCCGATATAGACTCCGAGCAGTAAGATGATCAGAACCAATAGACCACTTTCCCTGTTGATTTTTGGAAGTTTCATTGTGCATAGTATTAAATTTAATCAATCCAGTTGGCGACCTTGTGAACTTGCTTCATGCTCCGCTTGTGTCTGCGGACCACATCGCCTTCCCGTCCCTGGTCGTCTCCGGTGTTTCCTTCAATGGTATAGATCCATCCGTTTTCCTGCTTTTCGATGATCCCTACATGACCGATTCGCTTAAGGTTGGGATAATAGATGCCAAATACATCGGCTTTGCGCACAGGTGTCAAATCGCCCCCTCTGCTCCATATGGTCTGACTTGTAGGAAACCAACTTGGGCTCCAGGCATTGGCCCCGGGGGTGTCAATGGCTTCCTGCTCATATACCCACTTGGTAAAGGCAGCGCACCATGGGTGTCCCTGACCTAATCCGGTGGCAGCCAGGTATTCCCCGATTCGCTCCCCTCGGTTGTTGCCTCCTTCCTCACGGACTCCGATTTCATGGATTGCCCGGTGGACTATCCGGTCTCTGGCCGTGGTGGGAACAAGCTCCGCCTGACCGCTTAGATCAGGCCTAGGAAGATCACAACTCCACAGGCATACAAGAAGGCCCGCCAGAAGTATAATAGTTTGATTCTTTGCCATGGTGTGATTTGTTCGATGTCTTTTTCTACAGAAAACCACTCATCGTCTTTGTAGTATTTCCAAAGCGGCTTATCGTTGTATTCGATTCCAAGGAATTTCATGGTATTGATGACTACCATAGCTACCCAGGCAATAAGCAAAGCTTGGAGGATTCCCACATCATAGGTACCGACTGAAAAGTCAAGTAATTCAAATGCGTAATAGCTGATCCATAGTCCGAGCAGGACTAGAGGAATAGCCCAGAAGTCCGGCCAAAGCTTGATCCATCCTTTTAGTGCTTTTGTGAATTTATTTGTCATGATTGTTTGGTTTAGTCGTGTTTGTGATTTGATGTCGAGATTTTTCCTCCTACGATAAGCTCCATCGTGGCGTTAAGCTTAATTAGGAGTTCATACATTTCTCCGATTTTATTTTCGTATTGCTTGATTTCCTTAATCAGATCTTTGTTGTTTTCTGCTTGATTTTTTTGGATCTCCTTGTTGAATTCATCCTGTTTTTTGAATTTCTCCTTCAGGTATCCAATCTGGTCGTGGGCGAATTTAATATCCTGTGCATTTTTTTCTGATTCACGGCCTTGTTTGACCATGTAGGCAAGTATGCCCCCAAAAAGTAAAAGTCCTGCAAACACGGTGTAAACAAGGGTTGATACTTCTCCTATCATTTTTTTATCATTGTGGTTTTAAAACAAAAAAGGCCACATTCCCCTGTTTTAGGAATATGGCCTTTATGGGCTGGTATATCTGAGACTAAAGTAATGGTTTGTAGGTAGAAAGCAAAATAACTCCTATTATTTCAATCAAAACCACCTAATACTCTTCTCACAATGATTCTCATCAAGCGTGTCGAGAATCCAGACCAGTGCTTTCCCGGTGAGGGTAAGGTTGCCAGATTGCTGATTCTTTCCTAATACAGATGATATGGTCTCTCTTGGATCACCGAATGGGAAAGCATCGGACTTGATCAGTGTGGCATTCAGGAGCGTTCGGAGATTTCTATTTCCAAAGCGGTCGATGTCCACGGCTGTCTGGTAGAAGTAGCCGTCAAGACTTTTTAGACTTGGACTTTTTACCAGGACGATGCTCAGATTTATTAGCGTGAGCGGAATAGCCAGAATGATGCTGAGGAAGAATAGAATGATTCCCATCAATATTCAGCTAATTGATTTTAGATGCTTCGATGAAGAACGAGTCCAGATCATCCTGAGACATTCCCAGAGCGGGCGCAAAGCTATTGATGATCGGGCTGGCACGCTCCCAGGTGGCAGCATGCTCGAAGTAGAGCTTGATCTCCTGATTATCCGAGCTATCCACCATCGCCAAGACCTGATCCTTGATACCCATGCGAGTGAGCATGATCATGGCTTGGAGTTTGGCAATCGAGAAAGGAACCTGAGCCTTTCTTTCTGCATCCAGCTCCTCGGTAGTCTTAGCAATGACCTCCCGAGTCACCAGGTTTTTTTCTTCATCATAGATCAACTCTCCCAGCTTATGTGTATCCACGTCAATTATCGGATGAGCATAATCCCGAAAGCCATCCTCATAGTGGATAGCTGGATCCGCCAGATGATAGTTCATTAGGTGCGGGCGTGGGCTTCCATGTTGTCGAATGTAGGATTCGATGGAAGGATAGGTTCGGAGTGGTGATTGGTTGAGGTTGGAGATCATAGGTTAGTAGATTGAGTAGTAAGAGTTGATGTTTGATTCAATTAAGGCTCTTTCAGAAGTCATTGCAGTTGGATAACTTATAATCTCTTGCACATAGCTATTAGCAGAAAAATTAGATCTACCTATAGTTTCTATGTATTGATCAGAATAACTTTTATCAGCAGCATCAGCAATAAGAATTCCATTAGCATAAATTTTCTTTTCAGTACCACCAAGATATGTCGTTAATTGTCTCGTTAGAGGTTCTCCTCCTCCTTGCATTTTAACGGCATTTGCAGCCGTATAACCTCTACCAGTTATGCTACCAGAACTACCTCCAACAAATAATCCACCAGGAGCATCAGCTATATCCCAGGTCAGATAGTGGACTGAAGCCGCTATTGATTTTAGTCTACTAACTGCAAAAATAGAACTTCCTAAGGGAGCATCTGGAAAATCAGCTACATCCCCAGCACCTCCTTTTCCTGTGCCTGTTATACCAAAATTTAGGGAGGGAAGTCCTCCTTCTAAAAATGGATTATTTGATGAATCTGTTAACAAAGGCTGGCCATTTACCCCAAAGCCGCCAAAGTCTACAAAAAGTCCGCTACCGTCTTGTCTATACCACCTACTTATGAATGCGCCCTGTCCTGTCGAAGAAGCCGCAGAAAAAGCTTGAAGTTGTGATAGTGATAATACATTATTTTCAAAACAAATGTCCTGCTGTACGGTAGGATCGCCTACATGTCCAGCTCTTAGACAGGGGCCTATATACGAGTTAGTCAATCTTCTAGTAGAAAGGGCTAAATTAGCGTTAGGGTATAAATCTAAAACACCTGTTATTGATGGGTTAAAATATCCTGAGCAAGTAAATCCTCCCCCCGCCTTCTTCCTCGCCCAAAAAGGCATTGCTCTTCTTAGTGTCATGGCGTACCTCCTTCCCAGTTGACTGTCACTTCCACGATTTGTGGTGCTGTGATCTTGACTATCGTCATCATAAATTTATTTACCTTAGTTGTGCTGATATCTGTGCCTGAATCAAAGTTGAGTTTGGCCTCTGCCGGAAAAGTGAAAGCACTTGCATCCTGGTGATACATCAGGGTATTCGCCCCCAGTTTCGCCCCAGTAAAATCAAAGAGGATATTCCCCGTCCGTGCCGCAGCATTGACCCCGGTCACATAGTCCCCATCGAATAGGACGGTGTTGGATTCCCGGTGGGTGGCGGGTTGGTAGGGGGCATCTATATTTCCGCTTCCCAGCAAGCTATTCCCAAAGACCGTCTTGATATTGGTCCCTGAGACAAGTGTATCTTGCTTTCCTGAAATAGCTGTCCCGTTATCTGTCACCTGCTTTTGCAATAACCCCAATGCTACCAAGATAGAATCCCCTGCGGTGATGGCTCTATTGGTGGCTAAGGATAGTCCTGCCAAAATGGTATTCAATACCCGTGATGCAGTGTGGTAGAGATTGGTGCTTCCTTCCGGTAGTTCGTCCGTATTGGATATTGTTGCGCCTCCTGTGCTTCCTATTACCCATCCGTCCTCAGCATCCCAATTATAATTGGTGACGGGATTGGAGGCTCCTGTATCCACTTGGGCATAATCACCTGGGTTGGCAGTAGGCACGGCTGTTTGCAAAGCTGATAGGGAGGTGTATTTACCCTTAAATCGGTCATTGATCCCTGCTAATCGGGCGATTTCCGTATCATCAATCAGGGATTTTCCGGGTACCTTATCAACCTTATTTGCTGCAATCAAGCTGTCTGCAACTCTTCGAAGCGAACCATCCGCAAGTCGGACCATATGTTCTGCCGTACTTGGCAGCGGATCAGTTTGTTCCGTCTGCTCGGATATTGCTTTTTCTGTAATAGTTACCTGAATAGGTGTTCCCGTCTGCCCTGATCCTGACACATGCCCCTGAAGCTGCACGGTGCCTTGTACAATTGGAGGAATTACCCCTCCTTGTATCTGGACTACATCTATGTCAAATCCCGAAAAGACCGTGGCACCCCTTCTTCTGCGGTAGATGACATGAATCTGACGGAACTGGCTGGCTGTGAAATTGAAGTCTTCCAAAGGCAAGCTGACAAACTGATAGCTATTGACTTGATCCTTGGCTATACTGAGATTGACTTGGTTGCTGACTGCTCCCCCGGCATTGTTGAAAAACTGGATCGCTATATCCTGCCCCGAAAATAGCTGTGCCAACAAACGCAACTGAAAACCGAATACGGTTACATCTGCGGTGGATATATTGGCTGCTGCGGTGAATATCAGCGAAAAGTTGTTTTGAATTTGTGTTGCCCTTCCGTGGATGGTGCCGTTTTTAGGATTGGAAGTGGCATTGAATACGGCTGTGCCTGTGCCTGTGCTGGACGTAGCCCATTCCCCCGGTGCTCCTTCGTCAAATACGGTGGTATTCGGCACTTCTGGTCCGGGTGTGGTCGCTCCTGCGGGGATCAAAATGGCTGTACCTGCTATTTGCGTGAGCGGATCGGTCACGGCTGGAATAACCGGATTAGGGGAAGGAGTACCTTTGATGATGGTAAAATTCCCGTTGATATCCCATACCGGAATATCAAATCTCGGATCGGTCGGGTCTGCCGGGTCAAGGGTGATCGGTACAGTGGATGCAGCTACCAGAATCGGGGTGTCTATGCCCGGTAGCAAGTAGCTGGTGCGGGGTCGGTTGAAGTCCAGTCCCGTACCCGTCCATACCAAATAGCCTCCTTCCAGGAAGGAAGCCTGATTGTTGGAGGATGTGCCTTTAAACTGATAGCGGGCATCGTTGTAAGCACGGTTGCCTACCTGCAAATCTCCGTCTGTATTTTCGGCAGGGATATCCTCCAAGCGAATGCGCTTGCCTTCGCCTAGGTGGATGGAGTCTTGGGGATCATCTACCCCAAATCCCTGTTTCGCATGTTGGTTTCGTTTTCCCATATCAGTTCAGTGCTATATAAATCGGTACAGCAGGGCTATCCTGCCTCACATATACATCGTAGGTCACATCATCCACCTGTACTTCAGGTTCGATTTCGTGGCCTTGCAGGTCATAGACCGTCACATTTGGCACCTTGGCCAATCCATGCTCCAAAGCGGTAATGATCACTTCTTCGCTCGCTTCTGATTGCGTGAAAAAATGATGGTTGTCTTTCAACCTCGGTCCGCAGCATACATCTATCCTTATTAGTCCCATTAGTTGAAATACGCTTTATAGTTGACCGGATCATCAAAGGTCAGGCGTGTCCTGTTCAGGTCAGGCTGTCCGTTGACAATGATTAGCTGCACACCCACTTCAATCAGGTAGCCGTTTTCATCGGTGACAAATACACTCGGTATTTTACCCAATCCGTGGGTCACTACCCTGCTTTCCTCTGCGGTTCCTGTGTAGGAGAAATACGCATCGGTTCCACCTCCTCCATCGGAGCAATTGCATATGGATATCGCACTGTTTTGCATGGCATAGAGGTACTGAGCGGAGCAGTTGTGTCGTCTCCTGGTTCGCTGGTAGCGAACTTCCACATCGGTATCCAGCCACTTGATGTTGCTGTTTTTGTGCATGTGGTTGCCCGATAATATCAACCGGTACGCATACATACTGCCAAACTGGTGATAGACTCTCGGATCAAATACTGTATCGGATTTGATGGTCTGATCAAACAGCAGGTATTCCATGGTGGGCGTGTCCCGATAGCCTTTGAGCTGGATCCTCATGGGATTGTAGTTGTCGGCTACTTCCTGCAAGGGCTGGTCTACCCGCATCCGGATAAAGAAAGGGTACAGTCTTTTGAATACATAGGGATCCCCGTACTGGATGACTCTTGTGGTGATTTCCCATGCCACTGCTGCATTGGGGTCTTTGCTGCTGAAATCCTTCAGCGCATTGTCCACGGTCATCCCCATCAGTTCGGGGTAGTCGTAGAAAAAGAACTTGAATCGCTCGGTCGCCTTGTACCAAACTTTGTATTTGATATTGTAGCAAAGCGAATAATCGTAGAAGGGATTCGAGAAAATCAATTCCTCATAATCTGCTGCCCGGTGGTAGCCTATTCGGATTTGCTTCAAATAGTCGGCATAGTCCGGATCGTTGGCAATTTGCTTATCGATTCGAGTCACTTCAAGACCTGCAAGCGCATAAATGTATTTGTTATCCGTGGCCACAATCAGTTCCTGCGCATTACAGTACGCATAGGGATTGTTGATCCCGTTAAAATTGCTCACGGGTGAAATTCGCCCAAAAGCAATACTTGGATCTCCGGTCTGTTCCAAAGCCCAGATTCCCTTGTCTGAAAGGGCATAGACGGGATATTGTCCCGCCTGTCCTTCACTGGTCGGGTTCAGGTTGATGGCAAAACCCAGGATGGTGTCGTTTTCCCGATTTCCTACCCGGTAGGTAGCAATCGGATCCAATATGAATGCGTTGCCTGAAATACTGGCCTGAATCCGATTGGGGATATATTGAAGTTCTTGGTTGCGAAGCATATCCGGAGCGGTGGTAGTGGCAGTGTGACTGCCGAGTACGTAGCTCTGCTCTGACACACTCAGGTATATGTAGGAATAATTGGATTCGGGATGCTGGTTGAGCTGCTTATCCAAGCCAAGTTCGAATATACCGTTGTTTTCCACGATCAGTTCGTAGCGTGTAGCCCTCCTGTCCGGATACCAGATGAACTCAGGTAGGGTAACAGAAGCGGTTCCGTCTGCCAGGTCTCCCCTGAGAATTCGGTAATAGGTTCCTGATTCTGTTTTGATTGTAATGCGGTGATACACTCTAGCTCCCACTACAATTGAATCATTTTCCAACTCAATGTCTGAAAACTGCAAAAAGGGAGCCTGATTGCCTCCGGGCTGTACCCAGAAGTATATCACTTCATCAGTAGGACTTCCCACGGGACCGATTTCGAGTTTGAGTCGCATTTTAGCCACAGATTCCGGAAGGCTGGATGCCGGACTGAAATCTGATTGAGTGGCTACAATCTGCATGTATAGCTTACCGGGCTGATTGGTCAGGTTGGCTGTATAGGAAGTGGCAGGAAGGGCTTCTCCGTGCGGAAGTGTTTCGGCCTGATTTCCGTTGACACTTTCCACGATACTGACGGCTTTGAATTCCCTTCCAGTCTTGGGAGTGAGTACACTAATATGATCGGTACTGTCCACTTCATAATCCCATTCGCTGTTGAAATCCGTCTGCTGACCGTTTGCAAAGTAATAGCGGTAGTCATAGTTTGCCGATCCGCTGTCAAAGTTCATGTATTGGGAATACACTCCCCCTGGCACGGTGTTTTGGCTGGTATTGGAGGCAATCTCTGGAAGGATAAAATCCACAGAGCTCCCTCCGAGCAGAATCCGCTTGTTGTAGGTATCAAGAACCCGTGTGGCAATGTTATGATGCGTAAAATTATCAATACCCAAATCTTTGAGTGTCGGCCAGTTGTCCGATTTGGTAACTACGGTGATGATGTTGGGATCTTCGGCTGTAGGCCATTGGTCTGCAGGAAGCTTGTCTATAAACGGAAAATAACCCAGAATAAAATAGGATCCGTCATCAATGGTTTCCTGTTTGTCATTGCGTGGTATGGTAGCACAAACAGAAATCCCCCGGATGAGCTCTTTCCAAAAAGGTTGGTCGTTGAGCGGATTATTAACTCCATATCCGTTCAGGGTAAATACAGGCTTGACAGCTTCCAATTCACTACCCGACTGTATAGTGACCAGAGTGGGTTGGTTGTGCTTGATGTGTGTACCGTCAAAAAGCCTGAAAGCCCAGGTCACCCAGATATACTGTGGGGTGTCTTCCCGCATAATTGCTTTGGTATTTCCTGCATCCACATCGGCCTGAAGGAGTGTTTCTGTCACCGTGGAAAAAGCAATTTCGGGCATATCCGGCCATCCTGCTGGAATAAAGGCATCATCAATAAGGTAGTACATCAAATAAGGTTTTTGATCCTTATTAATGGAAATGACTGTCACCTGATCGCTTCGGGTACAGGACCAGGTATAGGCTCCGTTTACGGGCAATGGCAGAGTTTTGATAATTGTCCAGGTGGATGGTTCGATGATGTCAATACATTTTCTGGACGGATTTTGACAGAGCACCAAAAGTCTTTTTAGGCTTCCGTTGAGGTCTTCTGCAAATTCCCCGATTTGATTTCTGACCTGCCAAAAAGCATCCGTGATGGAGGCAAGGCCAAACTCGTAGGTAAAGTTGGTTCCAGAGCTGTTTTTCAGACTGTTGATTTTCTCAAAAGGTGCCCAATAGGGCTGTTCCACGCTGCCTTTGGGCTTGCAGTTGACAATAGAGTCACACAATCCATCAATGGATTGGTCGTCTAGGAGCTCGTTGTTTATCCCTAGAATCGGTATTTTGACTAATTGTCCTCTCGGCATGGTCTTTCATTTAAAAAAGGTTGTAAGGTTTTCGGGTTTTGATGGTTTTTTGCATGTTTAGCGTGTTTGTTTTCAGCTTGTTTACCCAGTATTCAAACTGTTGCCACTTCATGGCCATCATGTCGGGGATCTTGTTCACCTCATACCATTTGAAGAGGATGTATTCAATCAAGGCTGCCCGGATTTGGGTTTGTGTCACTGAGTATTTGAGTGGGGTGAGTCCCTGCATCTGCTCCACGTTGAATTGGAGCGTGTCCATTACTTCCTTACTTAGATATTCTCCTGTCTGCTTCTGATTGATAAGCAGGTTTTGAATATCCTTTTCATCATGGGGGTTGGGATCCACATCCGTATAGGGATTGGAAATCGCATCCAATCCCGTTTGGTTGGTGTTGGTGATGTAGGTACACTCATCGGCAATCAATACGGCAGCATCATTCGCCCAAGACCAAATCAGCTCATAATCATCCTTACAAATGACTATTTCCTGATTGTGTAGATCCTTGTCGTGGTTTCGGCTGTGGATGATGGTTTGATGCTCACAGGCATTGAAAAGCTCCTGTAAGTCCACTCGGACCATATTGGAAGTATCTAATGCCATTAGCCCGCCATTTTACCTTCTCCCTGCAATCCGTATAGGTTTCTGAAATACCTTTCTGAATTTTCAAGAGCTACCTTAGCCTTGTCGTACTGTGCCATCATATCCAAGGTTTGACTGGCAGCATCCCAAATCACGGCATCAATCAAGCTGGGAGGAATATCCACCGCTTTAAGCTGAGGGATGTAATAAAAGGCGGTCAATGTGGGCTGTGTCGGATTGCTGAAGCACTCGATTGCAGCTCCTTTGTTGTACCATCCTGCTGCTTGTTCGTTTGCTTCATAATCTGCAAAACTGATCAATGCAGCATAAGGCTTGGTTGGGGTACCCCTTCTGACACGGTTGTTTTTTTGAATCCGGTACTTTGGGTCTCCCTCTTCAATCAATTCTGTTACCGGTGTTTTCCAATCGGTTAACTGAATACTGAAAAACCTCAGGTAGTCAACTGGACAAACAATAACCGAAATCCCTGTTTCCGCTGTATAAATAAGCCGAATATTAGGATTGATAGGAGGAGTATCGGGATCTGTAGCTCCTACAGGAAAGTGTAGAGAACCCTTCTTGACTACCTGACGGATCATGGCTTTAGGTGCTTTCAAAAGGATGTTTTCAGCCGCTTTGTCGATTACCTCAGTAATGAAATTGACCGGAGCTTCAAACATACCCTCTCCTTCGACTCCTTGCACAGGAGGTAAAACCTCATCAATTTTGGCCGAAACCCTGTCGATAAGTTCGGATTGTGTATAAGCCATGGTAGATCAGATTAAAGGTTGGGGAAAATAACCTGCTTGGAAGCTGCCACTTCCTGTACCTGCTTTTTGTTTCGGGTGTCCTTGCTGGTTACATCCTCAAAAAGCTCTCGAAGCTTGGCACTGGCCTCATTTACAGTGGTGATTTCAGGGAAGCTTTGGAATCCTTCTGGGATCACGACTTCATTTTTAGGATCGGGAGTTGGATCGGGAGTTGGATCAGCAGCTGGATCGGGAGTTGGATCAGCTGCGGGCTTTACCGGCTTTTCAGGAGCTTTTGCAGCTTTGATTTCATTTTTAGCCTCTTCGACTTCTTCAAAAGAACATCCTCCGTTTTTCTTGTTTCCGGGATAGTTTCTAAGGTGCTTGATCTTTTCAGGATCGTTGGTATAAAAGAATGCAGGAACAAATACTCTTCCTCCATTTTGACCTTTGTTGAAGGTGATAGTTTCATCACGAAGGATTTTACCTTCTTCATCCCGCTCAATAAAGGGGACACTCAGGTTCTTAATTCCGAATAATGCGACAAATTTTGGCATGATTGATTGGGTTAAAAGGTGAAATAATGGGTAGGCCGGATAAACAGCCTACCCATATAATTAGGCAGTCTTAACGATTCTGGCGTGAGCATCGAGGTATCGAGTCTCTAGGCAGAAAATTTCTTCAATCAAGGTCGCATTGACGTTGCTGATACCAGCTTCTCTTAAACCTAGTTTTCGCTGATTTAAGGCTAAGAATGGTCGTCTCTTGATATTAGTCATATCGACTACCATTCCATCATTGGCATGTCCAACGGTATCAAACAGCTTGTGGTGCTTTAGATAAAGAATTCCAAAGGAAGTTTCTACTCGCATGATTTTCATGCCCGGTACAAGCTCTACTCTTTCTTCAGACTGCTGCTTCTGTACAGAATCAATCTTCAAAATGGTAGCCATCAACTCTTTACCTACCAATGCCACTCTATCTTCGGCACCGGAGTTGTCAGCGAAAATCTGCTTGGTCCAGTCAATCCACGTATTGTTGGTGATTCCTGCGGCTGCGGTCCAGTCCAATTGCTTGGTAAGCTGGTGGTAGACTCCTTCTTGGGTATAGACAAATTCGTTTTCCTCTTTGGACCAAGTTTTGTTTTTGGTTCCAAAAATTGAAGCCCATTCCATTTCAGTACGGAAATCATACATTCGGATAAAGTTTTGATCCTGAATATTGAATCCTGATTTGGTTTCCAACATAGATCGGATATACCCTTCTTCTACCTGCGCCAAATGTCTCTGGCAGTAATTGAATCGGTTGCCCGGAATCAAAGTCTTGTTTTCTGCCTTGGCTCTTAATTCACCGTAAGAAGTAGCTCCACGGTAGATGGTAGTGGCATCTGCAATAGCTGGAACAACATTATCAGCGGTATTAATACCTGTTACTTGAATGGTATTGTTTGAGTTGACTTTTTCCACTCTCAATTGAAGTGGTTTTCCGCTAATAAGTACTCCTGGAATGTAGACGGTTTCGCCTTTAACCCATAGATCGGAATTACCGACTGCCAAATCTCTGAATTTATCCGCATCGGTTGTACCTGTTGGTGCTGCCAAAGCTGCGGTAGTTACGTCCTCACGTCCTCTAAATTCAACTTCTTCAAAATTGACAATCAGATCAGTGGCTTTTTCGGAAGATTCCATATCTCTCAATAAGGTATCGAGGGTAAAATCATCCGGTTTGATCATGGTCACAAATCTGGATACATCATCCTGAATGTGACCGGGGTCGGTTGCAGACCGTGGACGGGCTCCGTCTACAGTTTCTCTGGTATTTACTGCTAGGGTGGTGGTGGTAGCCGCCATCACAGTTCCTACACCTCCCTCATTGCCTACCAAGGCAATTAGGGCTTCAGCCGAGCCGGGAATTGCGGCAAAGGCTGAAAAAGCGCAAATCGCAACTAATACCATGTAACTCATGGCCTTGGCGACATTGTGAAAGGTTTGCTTTTTCATTGTGGTATTAAGGTTTGGTTGGTTTTTTATTGGTTTCGGTTTTTACTCAGCAATTGGGTGAATGAGCTGGCGGGCTGTCTGACTAAATCCGAAAGGTTGTTTTTCTTAGGTGCGGGACTGGTGGCATCAAGACCTCTTCCCAAGCTGGGAATCCGATCCCCTTCTTTTTTCTTGCGCTCAATGGTAATTTTTTCGTTTCGCCCTTTGATTTCGCCTTTCTGCTCTGCTTTCTGGACGGCCTGTTCGTAGTTGATGGCCTTCAGGAATAATTCAAGACTGTCTTTGGTGATCAGCCCTTTCATGGCTTTGGATTGGAAATCGGCCATGGCATTGACTAGGTTTTCTTTTACCTTGTCGTCAAACCCTTTTTCCTTCTGGAATTCGCTCAATACCGTATTGGATTGCTCCATATTGGTTTGGAGTTCCTTTTGGCGTTTCTCGTTTTCTTTGAGCTGCTTTTTGCGTTCGAGTTTAGCTTCAACCAATGCTTCTGCATCCACATCGTCCGCCTCTACCTGGAAAATGGATTCATCCAAACCGGCTTTGACCATGGCCGTACGGAAACTGTGGCCTTGTGCCACATAGCTCAATACTTCCACCAGCTCGGGATCGGAAACTTTCTCCACAAATCCCTGAATCTCGGCTTTCTCCTCTTCGAGTTCTTTTTGTTTGGCCTCGAATTCCTTTAAATGGGCATTGACTTCATCGAGTGTTTTAAAAGTCTGATCCCCTACTTGAAAGGTTACCTCTTCTTGCTCCTCATCTTCTTCTTCCTGATCCTCTTCAGCATCTTCTTCCTCCTGCTCCTGCTCAGCTTCTTCCTGTGCTTTTTGCTCTGCTTCTCTGCGTTTTCTCGCTTCTTCGAGCTTTTTGGTCAGGGAGTTTTTATTCATTAATTTATCTCTCAACTCCTCACTGATTTCAGTAGGCTGATCTTGATCCTCTTGCTCTTGGGCAGAAGATTCGACTTCATCATTTGGATCCTCGGTGTTTTGAGGATTCTCCTGATCCGCTTCTGCCACTGCGGTTTGGGTGGTTTCTACCGGAGCTTCTTCGGGTGCTTTTTGACTTTTGAGTTGATCGACAAATGAATTTCTCATAACGAAAGGGGTTAAAACAAAAAAGGCCATGCCTCCCGATTCTGGGAAGCATGGCCTTTAGGCTGTTATTATTTCAGGTACTAATATTACCCTAAATTACTATTTTAGCAAAAGTAGTAACAATTTTTTTTAAAAATTACCCGTTTTCGTTCTTTTTTGAGATTACTTCTGCCATTTTTCGTTTGTTAAGTTCCTGAACAACGGTCTGGGCGACCTCCTTTACCCCTCCTTTGTTGAAGTTTCGCTTCAGTTCTTTCTCGCTGCTCTGGTGGACGATGGTGGGTACTTTTAATAAATATTGCCGATCCGGCACGATTGTTTTGGCGTAGGCTCTGTCCTGACCAAATCCGCTTAAAAGCAATTCCCATCCCATGATGGGTTCCTCGGTCATGATCTGCGTCTGAATGTCCCCGATCTTGTCGGCCAGCTGGTTGAGTTTACGGGCGTGTTTTTTTTTCATGTACTCTTACGGTTTCTCCTACTTTTACCCAGAAAAGATTTTCAGGTATTTTACTTAATCCAAACAAAACTGATTGTGGGGTTTTTACACCTGGTTGTAAATCAATAAGTGCTTTCAATGCTTTTTCCTCCATCTTCTTCCATGCCGATCGGGTGTACCTTAAGCGAACTACTTTAGGTCTTTTCATGTGCTGGTCCACAATTTTAGTTTGGATTCCTCGATGATTTCAAGTAGTTGACGGGTGTGTTTTGCAAACTGGGATATTTCCCTGCTTGCCTGGACTAGCTCTCCGATTTGCTCGTTTTCCGACTTGGCTACAAAAGCCCTACGAAAGGAAATATCCCATTTGACCCTGAGATATTTCCTGATTTTGTTTCTACTTAGCATCTTTTCCCCTTTCCTCCTACTTTCATAGCCCGCTTCATACCGGTCTGCTTGGAGCTTGGAGCCTTCCAGTTGGACTTTTGAGGCTTGGGGGCTGGTGCCTTGGCCGCTGTGGTGGGCTTGGGCGCATAGATGCCGTTTTGGACCATCTTAGATGAACGGCCTACGGATAAATTTTTGCTGGCTGCTTCTCCCTTTTTAGGTTGTACAGCCATTTTCTTTCCTGCTTTGCCGTAGCTGGAAGCGATGTCGCCTGATTTTTTGTCTGATCGTTTCATGGTGGTGGTGGTTTAGATTATTTTTAATTTGTGAAGCCAGTAGTATTTGGGGTGATGTGTTTTAAGCCATTCCTGTTTTAATTGACGTTTTCTTTTCATCCATTTTTTGTACAACTCTTGATAGATCTCCAATTCAAGTTTCTCTTGATCATTTAGAGAAAATTGATTTTTTTGTTGTAGGTTAAAATGTTCTTGGTTAATTCTCAATTTTTCCTCATTGTCAAATACTTCACAAAATGATTTTTTAAACCATTGATGGGAAACATCCCGACTTATATGAGGATAATTTTTTATTAAATACGATCTGATCGCCTCACCTATCGGTTTCCAAAACCTAATCCAATACCAGAATGATTTCCATACGGTAAGTAGGTCTTTTTTGGGTCTAGATGCGTAGTAAATCAACCGATCAATAACCAATAGAAAAACCAAAGCGAGTGTGATTAATTGTATCATATCAAGTCAATTTTTCCAGCCAGTCCCATCTGGATAGCTTTTCTCTGATTTCAGATACCCGCTCTTCCTCCAGTCTTTTCAATTTGGCCTGATAGCGGGGATAATCCTGCTTCGTCCTCTTGCCCGATCTCCATACTTTATCGTATGCTCGATGAGCTTCATTCAGCTTGATATCGTAAGCCTTATTCACCTTTTGGACAATGCGGTCATGGATGTACTTGTAGAGTTTTCGGAGTGGGTTCATAGGAATAGCGGTTTTTCGGTTTCGGTATCTCGGTCAAACTCGGACTGATTCTCCCGGATCGTGCGGGGAGGATTATAAGTCAATGCCTCGATCAGGAATAGACAGGCTCGGATGAAGCGTATAAATGGGATCATGCGAATTGGAGTTTAAGTTGGTTCAAATAGGCATTGATATATTTCTCGGTCCTTCGATTTCCCTTTTCAAAATAGATCTGATCTACTTCAAGACCTGTATAGTAAAGTCCTCCAAAATCAAATGCAGCTATCCTGCTGGATTGACTGCCACAATGCGGATCTAGGATGGATTGCCCAGGATTGGCATAGTCTCTGAATATCCATCGATAGAGGTCCAACGGCTTTTGCGTGACGTGGATTTTCTTTTCGTTGAGGGATTTGTTTCCCCGCATGATATGACCCTCAGAAATACTTTTCCCTTGGCACATGCCGTTCCACATATAGGTAAAAACCACCGTGGGTCGGTCAAAGGATGTCCAGGCTAATTCGAAATCATTGAATGAACTTCTTCCATTAAGCTTGTCCCACACAATCCAACCTGTGGGATGACTGATTAGCCATTTTTCAAATTCTTCTCCTTTTCTCGGTGTTTTATGGGGTTCCCACAATCCAAAATCAAAGTAGTTTGATCCCCAAATGATTTGGTTTTTGGTTTTGGATCGGAGTAAATGGAAGTATTCTTTATCAGGAACATTCCATTGCCCCGTTACCGGATAATCTACCCTCTTGACTCCGATCGGAGATTTTTTGCTTCCGTAAAATTTCCTTCTCTCAGGTCCTTTAAAATAGGGAGGGTCATCCACGGCCAAATCCCAAATTCTGTCCGTATGCAACAAAAATTCACGATTGTCACCATGAATTACTTCGGATAAATGGGAAATATCTTCTATGGTATGGTTCATCCTCCCCAATACCCAAATACCCCGGCATCATCCAGCATAGCCAAAATGATGGCCAATCCAAGTCCTGCCAATACGATTAATTTAATTTTCTTGTCTTTGGACAAATCGTTTTTGTCCGGCTCGGGATAGCCCCCGGCAATGTGATCTTCGTGTCTGTCAAAATCAGTCATGGTTCCTGTTCGTTTGTTTTGTAATTGAATTCCAATGGAAAAACTTTGCTTGAAAAGACTTCCTTCAGGCCGTTGCATCCCCGGTTTAGCTGAAACTGTACACATTCCCGCTTGCCCTTCAGGATGTCATCCACCATCACCAAAATCTGCCGCTGCTGATCGGGTGTCAGTCTGCCGATAGGCTCCTGATCCCGGTATGCCAGCATGGTTTTTTCAAAGGCATTCAGATAGTCTTTGGAGTTGTGGTAGCGCTCATCACTCATGCGCATGGCCTTACTCGTGTAGATGGTATCTGTCGCCTCGGATAAATCGGTGACAAGCTTTCGGAATACTCCGACTACATAGCCCGGATTAAAGCCTTCCTCGGTCGAATGAAATCTCAGCCTGTCTGGGTCAAATTCTGGCATTCATATTTTCGTTTCACTAAATTACTGAAAAAATAATCTGATTATCAAATTCATGATTTTTTTTACGTTTTTTATTGCATTAATATTCTTTTTAGTTACTTTTGGATATGAGCAAGGCCAATCCATTTGATAAGCATCTTACCCGTGAGGACATCATGCAGTCGGAGATTGCCCGTTTGATTTATTTACAATACCCTGATTTACACTGGTTTCACTGTCCAAACGAAGGGAAACGCACACCTTTTGAGAAGTACAAATTCAAAAAAATGGGCAGCCGTGCCGGAGTATCGGATTTCGTTATTATTGAGGAGTCAAATTTTTCCAAAGGATTGATGCTGGAAATCAAGTGCGGAGTCAATGCCTGTACTTCTGACCAAGTGGATTTTCTGATCCGATCAGCCGAAAAGGGATATACTTCAGCAGTGGTTTACGATCATCCCTTGGATGCTTTTGAGCTGATCAAGGACCACATGGGATCTGGGATTTCACTGCCCACGGACGGGATTGTGCTGGTCAAAGAAGGAAAAAGGTCATTTGTGCCGCTCTTTGAAGCACATAAGGTTCTGTGCAAAAAAGACAGTAAAAAATCGGACAAGGAGCGGGTTAAAAAGCTCTTTGCCGATCAAGCAAAGAAAAGGTTTGGAGTGGTAAAGGAGAGCAAGTTGTTTCAATCACCTGTGAAGTAACTATGAGCTAATTAAATAATCAGGTCGCCAGTGCCTTTCAGTGGTAAATTTTGGGGTATCTGGGTAAGTGTAAGGGTTGAATCCGTAAGTCCTAAGATTTGTGCAGGATTACCCGAGAAGCGAGGCGGTTCGATTCCGTGTGCTCCACAACCATCCAGACGAAAGGCGTTTGGTTTGATAATAAAATACTGAGGGAGGGCATAAAATCCGGATGAAGGTTGGGGCAACGCTGTTTGAAGCCCCGTGAAACGCAACGCTGGTGTTGGCAAATGGACAGTCGAATCGGTAGTAATAAAAGTCAAATTAGTAGCAAAACGCCTACATAGACAGAGTGAAGCCCCTGGCATTTGGTCAGGGGCTATTTAAAAAGTTTTTTACAGAAACGAACAGGAAAATTAAAATAATGAACAACATCAATTCACTTCAAAAAGCATCCAAAATCCTTTTTAAAATTCTGGTTTTGGATAAGAAAATCATAGCTATTGAAAAACTGGCTTCCCAAATCGCCAATGATCCGGTCAGCATCAAGCTGGATTTTAATCTGGCCAATCAAAGAGTAAAAGAGGAAAATGATACTAAGGTCTCCTTTGACGAAGATGGGTCAATCATCACTGAAAACAGACCAATGATGGGTTTTCATGCTTTTTTCATGGGTATGCAAGGGAATATGCATGAGAAAAAAAATGAATTTACTGAAAGATGTTCCTTTTCTATAAATGAGACTGTAGGATTGGAGGTATTGGGAGTCCTTCTAAATGATCTGCATAAGGAGCGAAACAACCTGATCAGTAAACTCAAGGTCTTGGGATTCATTATTTAACGAATAGGAAAATGAGTGTATCAAAAAAACAACGGATTTTAAATCTAATTGGTAGAATTCAAGCCAGATTATTAGGGTACGATTTTCAGTTTATTGTTGCTTGTGATCAGATTCATAATTCTGGTCGGTACTACATCCAATGCCGGTATTTTGCTCCCTGTACCCATACAGGTGATGAGCAATTATGGAAAGGACGTAAGTGGTACCTTTCTGAATTTATGACCGATGATGAAATTGTCAAAACTGCCTGGTGCGCTTTTGAAGCTGCTGTGAAGCATGAGATCATGGAAGGTTTTAAGGTAGATGGTAAAATACTGTTTAACCCCCATTTGAATTTTGAAGCCTTATTATCCATATCTCATTTGGAAGTTAAACGAAAGGAGGAAATCCATGAATGAGCCGAATTACATCAGCAAATACCAAGGGATGGGCATCTCTTTTTTTGTGGTGTTTGTGATTTTGTCCATTATGCTGCTGTTCACTGCATGCGTGTCTAAAAAGGATATGAACATCCCGGACAAGCCGACCATTTGGACCGTTTCGGAAGTCGATGCGCTGGAATACAAGTACGGTAAAGGATTTGTGTTCTATAAAGTCATTCCCATTAATCCGGGCGGCTTAAATGCCCGCTTTGTCTGGATTATGGATAAGCCGGGAGCCTTTCAGGTTGGGGATATTGTCAAATTTGAAGTCATCAACCATGCTGCTGGACCTGTCGAATGATTTTGATGTCAACAAGGCCAAAAGCTACTTGGATAAGCTCATTGAGTCTAAAGCACGCTGCGAACTCAAAA
>TARA_R100000365_G_scaffold3502_2_pt1 | contig 19837 bp, 12 predicted proteins | sample TARA_R100000365 | Tara Oceans TARA_R100000365 (sample SAMEA2620668) | marine metagenome | biome: marine biome (ENVO:00000447); feature: mesopelagic zone (ENVO:00000213); material: "saline water (ENVO:00002010), including plankton (ENVO:xxxxxxxx)" | depth 1000 m | reverse complement strand
ACCCGCGACGCGCCCGGCGAACTGCTGCAGGGCCTGCTTCAAGGTTTCATCCTGCGGGACACCATTTATTCCGAGGGCGGAGAGAGAGCGCTTCAGGAGGGCGATGTGCTCATCGAGACCTTCAATGCCGCCTCCTGACAGGTGCAGGGTTTCAAAGCATCCGTCCCCCAGCAGAAACGCCCTGTCCCGCACAGATACTTCGGGCAAGGCCACACGAGCCGTCCCCTTGAAGGCAATGTCCATAGGTTCTGACATGCTATCCTCCATCAGCGCGCGGATTACAGCAGACGCCTTGTCCAGTGTTTCTTGATACTCTTCCGACGGAACAGAATCCGAGACGATCCCGCCCCCTGACCGGAAATGGCCTATCCAGCCACCATCCTGCTGCCGGGCCATGGCCACGGTGCGGATCAGGATGGAGGATTCCATGTTCCCGTCAGGGGTCATCCAGACGAGTGAGCCGCAATAGGGCCCGCGAGCTTCCTGCTCCAGTTCGGCAATGATCTGCATGGCCCGTATCTTTGGCGCGCCTGTGATGGACCCGCCCGGAAACGCCGCCCGAATGACATCCAGTGCATCGCAGCCCTCTTCTAGATCGCTCGTTACAGTCGAGACGAGATGGTGGACATTCGCATAGCTCTCAAGCGCATTCAGTTTCGGCACCTTGACGCTGCCCGGTTTGGAGACGCGCGAAAGATCATTGCGCATCAGGTCTACAATCATCAGGTTTTCCGCACGGTCCTTTTCGGAGTTCACCAATTCGTCGACCAAGCGCTTGTCTTCCTGCGGTGTTTTTCCGCGGGGGCGTGTGCCTTTTATGGGCTGAGTGGTTACCTGGTGGACGCCTGCTGCTGTGACCTGCACTTTCAGAAATCGCTCGGGCGAATTCGAGACAAGCGCGTGATCGGGCAAGCGGTAATAGGCCGAGAATGGCGCCGGGCTGTTTTCCGACAGGCGGCGCATGAGCTCATAGGGATGCGCGCCGGCCTCCAGATCGAAATCGAAGCGTTGGGAAATGTTTGCCTGAAAGCAATCCCCGGCATGGATGTAGGCCACGGCGCGGGCGATGCTTTGCTCATAGTTTGTTCGCCCCATGGTTTTGCGCGGCTCATGGCGCGCTAACCGCGCAGGACGAGGCGCATGGGCACGCAGAGAGATCAGCTCTCTCAAGGAAGGCTCGTCCTTGCCGCCCCATGACCAGCGCCAGCATTCGGCCCTGTGCCTGAAATGATCAAACGCGATGACCTCCGGATAAAGGCCCAGTGCGATATCCGGCCAGCCTTCACGCTCCGGACCAGCTTCCAGGTTTGGTAGCAAGGCACGACCATATTCATAGGAAAGCAAGCCAGCCCAGCCACCGCAGAAAGGGGGTGCATCGGCTGGGCACTCAAAGTCCAACTGGCGCGTCATCGCCCGGATTTGATCAATATGCCGCGCGTCGCTGGCGGTATCCGTAGTCACCACGCTGACCGGATTTGCGCAGATATAGCTCCAGCGTGCGCCAGGGCTGTAGAGCAGCAGCGCATAGGCGCTGTCACGCAGGGGCTCGAAAGCCTCAAGCGGGTCGCACCATGGGATGGGGTCGCGGCGAAACATCGGCCTCAGACAATCCTGATAAAGCTAAATCCAGCAGATCGCCTGTCTTAGCGGGGAAGTCGCACGGGCGAAAGCAGCGGCTTTGGGCGTAACCGCTGCATTTCGCGAAGCTTGATCCAGAATCGGCCCAGCGCATTGAATCCAATGGCAATACACCAGAATGGCGAGACCACATGAAACTGCGAATACACAAAATACAAACGTTTGTGTTGACGCCTGCCCGCGGCTTTGTATGGTCCGATTCAATAATGGGAGCCCGTCATGTCGGGACCCGAGATAAAGCACAGCATCATCGTGAGCCTGCCTTGATGCCCCGATGCTGAGGAGGACAAGACAATGAAGCTGACCCACACTTTCCTGGCATCCATGGCCCTGGCCTCACTTGGCATGACCGCTCATGCGGAAGAGCCTGCTGAGACGCCCGCCCCTCATGTATGCCCGGAATTGAGTCCTGAGGCCGCCGTCTTCATGGAGGGGGTCGTCGAACGGATGATGGACCCCAACAGCAATTTCACCCATGCCTCCGTCCTTAGCGCACCGGAATTTCCTGAGATCCGCGCGCGGGATGAGCGCCTCCTCAAGGAGGATTGGGGCAATGTCTGCAAATACCAGAAAGACAATGAAAAGGTGCTTGAAGGCCCTGCCCCGAAAGTGGTGTTCATGGGCGACTCCATCACGGAATTCTGGCGCGTTGGAGACAAGGATCTCTTCAGCGATGGTGTGATTGATCGCGGCATCAGCGGCCAGACATCATCGCAAATGGTGGTTCGATTCTGGCAGGATGTTGTAGCGCTGAAACCTGCCGTGGTTCACATCATGGCCGGGACAAATGATCTGGCCGAGAATACCGGCTATGTCAGCGACGAAACCTACAAGAACAATATCCGTACCATGACGACATTGGCCCAAAGCAAGGACATTGCCGTCATTCTTGCAAGCATCCCGCCCGCCGATGTATTCGGCTGGCGACCGGAACTCCAACCGGCCGAGCGAATTGAAACCCTCAATGCCTGGCTTGAAGAGTATGCTGCCGAAGTCGGCGCGGTTTATGTGGATTATCATAGCCTTCTATCTGAAGACGGACAGGGTATGACCGCCGAGTACACGCCTGACGGGGTACACCCGAACCGGCTAGGCTATGCGGCGATCCATGACACGGCGGAAACCGCAATCGCCAAAGCCCTACAAGACTGAGACCTGACACATTGGGAGTCATCCCGAAGAAACCGGACCTGAGCACATGACACGTACCTCTCTGCGAAAGCCTTCGGGCGTATTGGCCCTTCTTGCCTCCAGCGCCGCATTGATGCTGGCCGCCTGCCAGACGATGGAAGCCCAGCCCGTCCCATCCGAAAACTGGGTTGCGACATGGGCCAGCAGCCCTTCCCTGCCGGTACCGCCAGAAGCTGCCCCGCGCGGCATGGTTGCGCCCCGACTTGATGGCACGGTGCGCTATTTCATGCGCGTCAGTGTAGGCGGCGAGAGAGTCCGTATCGTTCTGGATGGCGGCCCGAGTATTGACCGTCTGTCCATCGGCTCTGCCAGCATCGCGCTTGCAGATGCCGATGGCATTGATACAGGCACAATCCGCTCCCTGAAATTCTCTGGACGGGATGACCTGCTTCTGCTTTCCGCTGGCGCGCCGGTCTGGAGCGACCCTGTGGATCTGGAGGTTCCAGATGGCAGCGTCGTGGCTGTCAGCCTCTATCTGCGCGAACCTGTGAATATCGCTCAAGCGGACCCACAACTCATCGCGTATGTTTCCCCAGGTGCAGATCAGACCCGCAGTCAAAAGCTTGAGAACAGCAAGACACTTGTCGGGCAACCGCTGGTATCCGCCATCCACACCGACAATGCGGATGTGGACCGCGTGATCGTGGCTTTCGGCGATTCCATCACGGACGGCATGGGCAGCCAGGATCCATTGATGAGAGGATGGCCGGACTATCTGGCCCAGCGGATGCGCGCCGAAGGCATGGACGACGTAGCCATTGTGAATCACGGCATTGGCGGAAACCGCCTGCTTCAGGACAGCGTAGGCCAAAGCGCCCTCGCCCGCTTCGACCGCGATGTGCTGGCGATGCCCGGCGTAACAGATGTCATAATTCTGGAAGGCATCAATGATATTGGCGTCAGCGGCCTGGTCATGCCCGGCCGGACAGAGCCCTATGATGCGCTGACCGCAGCCGACATCACAGCCGCCTATACCCAACTTATTGACAGGGCGCACGCTTACGGCATCCGTGTGATCGGCGCCACCCTGACACCTGATCTCGGCTCTCCCTTCCCAGGCTATGCCACTGAGGAGAAAGACATCATACGCAACGAGGTGAACGAGTGGATCCGCAATAGCGGCGCGTTTGATGCCGTGATCGACTTCGACATGGCCGTGCGCGATCCGGAAAACCCGGCTTATCTGGCAGAAAAGTACAATTCAGGCGACCGAATTCACCCCTCAGATGTTGGATACATGGCAATGTCGGAGTCGATTGATCTCGACCTGTTTCGCTGAGCGGCCTCCGGACCGCACCTGACTTGACCCAGAGGAGACGGAAGCCTGTGAAGCCTCTCAACAGCCTTCACACCTTTGGCTTTCTGACGCACGAAACGCAAAAGACCAGAATGGAGATGAGCGGCCGCGATGAATTTACAAACGTTTGCATTTCTCGTAGCGTTCTCCCATACCGAGGAACATTGATATGAGCTCATTGGATAGTTCCGCCTCATCAGGCGCTGAACAGACGCGCACCGGGTACCCGCTGGTGACCGCCCTCACCTATGCGATGTTCTTCATGTTCGCCATGACGACCGACGCGGTCGGTGAGATCATCAGTATCGCCAAGGAGGAGATGAACCTCTCCAATACCGAGGCAAGCCTGTTCCACTGGGCGACCATGGTCGGCATTGCGCTGAGCGGCATTCTGCTGGGCTCACTCGCCGACTCGATCGGCCGCAAAAAGGCGATCATTGTCGGCTTGGCCGTGTACGCAATTTCGTGCGCTGCGTTCTTCGGGTTCAGCTCATTTGCCTTCTATCTAGGCCTGCTGTTTGCAGGCGGTCTCGCGATTGGCGTGTTCAAGACGGCCATCCTTGCGCTAATTGGCGATATTGCAGTTTCCACGCATGACCATACGCGCCGCATGAATGCCTGTGAAGGCTTCTTCGGGATTGGTGCGATCATCGGTCCGATGATTGTGGTGTCGCTCGACAAGGCCGGCCTATCCTGGCGCTGGCTCTACCTGTTTGCTGCCGCGATGTGTGTGGTGATGATTATTGCCTCGCTGAGAACGACCTATCCCTCTGTTCCTCGCAGCAAGAAACCTGAGAACGAGAAGACAGACACAGACCTGCTCAGCACTATTCGCCTGATGGGGAACCGTTATGCGATGGGCTTTTCCATAGCCATTGCTCTCTATGTGGCGTGCGAAGTGTCAATTTTCGTCTGGGCCCCAACCCTGTTTGCGGACTTTACCGGCACGCCACTGGCCACAGCTGTCGCGGCCTATGCCGTGATGATCTTCTTCATCCTGCGCGCTCTGGGCCGGTTCCTGGCCGTCTGGATCCTTCAAATGTTTGACTGGAAGCTTGTCATGGCAGCGTTCACGGGCGTGATCTTCCTGTGCTTCCTGCTGAGCGCCGTGATGGGCAAGGCAACGGCCGTGTTCCTGCTGCCCTTCTCCGGCCTGTTCATGTCCATGATCTATCCTACTTTCAACTCGAAGGGCATCAGCTGCCTTCCCAAGGCAAAGCATGGTGCCGCAGCGGGCCTGATCCTGTTCTTCACGGCAGTCTCGGCCGCCTTTGCCCCGCTTCTGATGGGCTATGTCAGCGATACATTCGGCGGCGGGAACATGGAAATTGGCTTCCGTCTGGCCACCATCTTCGCAGGCCTGCTTTTCGTCTTCGCCATTTACAACGCCATTGCAGATCCGGCCGGCAGCACGCTCGCCGAAGCTGACTCCCAAGAATACTGAGACGCATATATGTCTACCCAAAAACCGACACCGGTTCCGCCGCCGTCGCCCCTTCGCTTTGAGAATGGTATCGCGCATCCTGACCTTTGGCTGTGGGATTCCTGGACGACGCAGCTAAATGGCAAGACCCACCTCTACAGCCTGGCACTGAGCCGGGTCGACTCTGCCGGACATCAGGTAAAGGAATCCGAGCGCAACAATTACCCCTTCCACATCCGCCACTTTGTCTCTTCAGATGAAGGCATGACGTGGACGGATGAAGGCGTTTTCCTTGAACCGAAAGATATTGGCGATGGCGCATTTGCCCGCAATGTCTGGAGCGGCTCTATCCTGGCCAGACCTGAAGGCGGCTGGGTCTGTGGCTTTACGGGTGTGCGCGAAGTCAATGCTCTGGCGCCTTTCCTGCAAACCATATGTCTTGCCTCATCCGAGGATGGGACGCGCCTGAGCACGCCTCCCAAAAGCGCGCTCTCCTGTCCGCAACGTGACTATGACGAAATCCGGGCTGCGGGATATTACCTTGCCGAGAAAGACAAGATCGGCGCCCATGATGGTGAAGAAGGCGGGCCCATTCTGGCCTGGCGCGACCCATTCATTCTGGAAGATGAGCAAGGCAAGCTGGAAGTGTTCTGGTCGGCCAAGGTGTCGCCAGCACGCGGCGCTGTCGCGCATGCAACCATTGTTCAGACCGGCGACGATTTCCGCATAGAGACGCTGCACCCTCCCATGACGCTTCCCGATGATGAGACTTTCACTCAGGCCGAAGTACCGAAAGTTTACCGGGACGCCAAGGCTGGCGTGTACTACCTCATCATCTCGGCCTGTGATCGCCTCAGCGAAACGCAACCTGCGGACGAGGTTACCAAGAAGCTGCGGCTCTACAAGGCGCCATCCATACGCGGGCCATGGATTTCCGCGTTTCCGGAACAGGACTCTGTCATCCCCGGGACAGAGAATCTGTTTGGCGCGAGTATCATGAACACGGACTTCGACGCAGGCATTCTGCGCCTGATCGCACCTTATACTGAGTATGCGTCAGCCGACCTGCAGCTTACCTTCCCGCTGCCTGTCGACATTCAGCTTCCTCAGCAAAGCGCAGACATCGCCCCTAAAACAGACGCAGACGTCAGCTAGTTCAGGCTGAATCCCGAACGATCAACTCGGTTTTGGTGAATCGTGAATTCACCTTTTCTCCCTCCAGTTTGGCCAGAAGAAGCTCTACCATCATCTGGCCGCCTTGGGCGATGTTCTGGGAGACCGTCGTGAGCGGCGGGGTCATCATCGAGGCCTGACCGATATTATCGTACCCGACGACACGCACATCCCCAGGGACGCTGAGGCCTTTGGCCACTAGGGCATGGATCGCAGAGTTAGCAAGAAGGTCGGAGCTAGCGAATATACCATCAATCTCGTTGCCCGCGCGAAGGAATTCCAACACCTGATTATAGGTCGTGCGCCCACCGAAATTCATGCGCAGCAAATAGGACGGATCATGGCTGATGCCGGCCTCTTTTTGCGCTTTCAGGAAACCATCATAGCGCAGCTTCACCTCTGGTAGCTCCGGATCGCCCAAGAATAGAATACGCTTGGCCCCACGCTCAAGAAGGTGCGTGGTCGCAATGTGCCCGCCCTTTACGTTGTCACTCCCGACCGTCGTGTATTTGGCGCGCTTGATGCGCCCACCCCATACTACAAAATTTGAGTGAACTTCGGCTAGCTCATTCAGCCGCTCAATACGCGCTGCCTGACCGATCACGATGATGCCATCCGCGCGCCCCGTATTCAGCAAACGTCTTTCGGCCACCTGGCGGGCGTCGCGCGGCACCGTGACGACAAGATCATAGTCCCGATCCGCAGCAGCCTGTGAAACGGCCCCCACCATCTCAAGATAGAAAGGATCAGACATTGTCTGCTCGGCTTCCTGATCCAGCGGGATAACCATGCCGATGGCGCGCGCGGACTTGCGACGCAGACTGCTGGCAGGCGCATTCACGGCATAGCCGATTTCTTCTGCAATGCGCTGGATGCGACGACGCGTGCTTTCCTTGACAACAGGGCTGTTGTTCAATGCCCTCGATACCGTCGAGATATCGACGCGGGCAATCTTTGCCAGCTCAAGCATTGTTACTTTCTTGTTCATTCCTGCCGTCCGTTAGTGTTTATAATCCGGATGTGCCAAGCAGCCCCCGCCCTAGTCTGTATGAGCTATCACCCTCGTCTTTTGCTAATCTAAGGCAATGTTGAAGGGAATGCGAGCGCCTTCCCCTGCTATGGATTACCGGCGCGCACAGGTGAGACAAAAACATGCTGATCTGCCCTTATTGCTACGCTTGCAGGCTTTCGGATCCTGCTGTGCATGAGAAGAGGATAATGTCGCATCACCGCGCCTGAACATAGTATACAATCGTTTGCATTTTGTGACCAAGACGTGTAAATGTTGAGTGATAACTGCACCATGCCCCATATGCCTGTAGAGGCATCTCAAATGCCGGGAGTTGGTCATCAGGCAAGATAGCCTTCTTTACGAGGCAAGATTGAGGAAACCTGAAGGATGAAGATCAGCCGCCGGAAGTTTGGACTCGCGGGCCTCAGCGCAGCAGGCGCGGTGGCACTCGGAGCATGCGCAAGCAGGGCAACGGCAATGCCCGGCACCTACAACGGCGCGACCACAACAGACCCCCTTGCCCATGTTGCACCCGAGTATCGCGAAGCGGCCCGGTTCTTTGCCGAAGGCGGTCCTCCTGCTATCGACTCCATGGAGACCCTCAAGGCCGCGCGTGGCAGTGGAGCCGCATTTGCTGCGCCGCGCCTGCCGGATGTTCCAGTCAGTAAGGAAGTTGTTCCAGGTAGCAATGACCAACCGGATGTCACCGTCTATGTGATCAATGCAAAACCAGGTGAAAAGCGCCCTGCCATTCTCCACACACATGGCGGCGGATTCATTCTGGGCGCGGCTGAGTGGGAAGTGGGCAAGCTGCAAAGCATCGCGAAAGAGCTGAATTGCGTCATTGTTACGGTCGAGTATCGCCTCGCCCCGGAAACACGTTTCACGGGCTCTGTCGAAGATAATTATGCCGGACTTCTCTGGCTCTACAACAATGCCACGTCACTTGGGGTCGATCAGGATCGTATCGCCCTGATGGGGGAAAGCGCCGGCGGCGGTCATGCAGCCCTACTTGCCATCGCAGCGAGGGACCGGCGCCAGGTGCCATTGGTTCTGCAGGCGCTGATTTATCCAATGCTGGATGACCGGACCGGCAGCACGCGTCAGATGCCACCCTTCATTGGCGCAGTCGGATGGAATGCCGCCTCCAACAGATTTGGCTGGGAATGCTTTCTTGACCACACACCCGGCGGTCCTGATGTTCCCGCCGCAGGTGTCCCGGCACGGCAGAAGGACCTCTCAGGTCTGGCCCCCACCTTCATTGGCGTGGGCGGTATAGACCTGTTTGTCAGCGAGTCCCTTGAGTATGCCAGACGTCTGACAGAAGCCGGTGTCATGACGCAATTTCACCTGGTGCCCGGCGCATTCCATGGCTTCGACTTTGTCCAAGATGCCATGCCGACCAAACTTTTCACCAAGGCCAAGATGAACGCCCTGCGCGGAGCGTTCGGACAGCCTTTGGAGCTCTGATAAAGTCAGGGTCACACTTTCAGAGGCCCCTACCGCTCATATACCGACACCATCCCATGGAGGAATGAACATGAAAGCCGAATTTTCCATCCCAACGCCACTGGGCCGCCTGATTATCGCGGGGGCTCTGTCGCTCTACGCCACACTTGGGGCAGCCCAGGCACAAGATGCTCCACCGAAAAACCCTGTGACGGTTGAAGCAGACGGCACAGTGAACGTGCCTGCGATGTCTGTACCCATAACAGAATATCTGAGTCCCGAAGGCAAAGCATACCTCACCGAACACCTGTTGACGATGCAAAACCCTGCGCTTCTGAAGGAAGTCGAAGAGATTGGTGCACCAGGCTTTCTGAAAGACTATATGGACCGGCAGGCCGAACTCTTCCCTTTCAATAAGGAAGATACGGAAATCGGCGGTGTCCATGTCTACGACTATACCCCGGTCGATGGTGTTTCAGAAGAGAACAAGGACCGCGTCCTGATTAATTTGCATGGCGGCGGCTTTATCACTTGCTGGCCGGCTTGTGGGGAGCTGGAATCTGTTCCGCTGACCTCACTGGGCAAGTTCCGTGTTGTCTCTGTCGACTATCGCCAGGCCCCTGAATACAAATTCCCTGCCGCCAGCGAGGACGTTGCGAAAGTCTATACCGAGCTTCTCAAAACCTATCCGGCAGAGAATATCGGCATTTATGGCTGCTCCGCAGGCGGAATGCTGACAGGCATGTCTGTCGCATGGTTCCAGGCGCACGGACTGCCAAAGCCCGGCGCGATTGGCATATATTGTGCCGGATCAGCAGCGCCCGTGAACGGTTTTGGCGGTGACGCAAACTTCACAGCGACCGCCATTGGCGAGGGCCGCTTTATCGCGCCTCCAGCAAGCGAGCCGTCCGATAAGCCGAAGCGCTCCCAAATGCCTTACCTTTCTGAAGCAGACCCCTATGATCCGCTGGTCGCCCCGGCCGAGTCCGATGAGGTGATGGCGCAATTTCCACCGACCCAGATCATCACCGGGACGCGCGGCTTTGAGCTCAGCTCTGCTGTCTACACCCACAGCCGTCTCGTCAAGGCCGGTGTGGATGCCGATCTGCATGTCTGGGAAGGCATGTTCCACGGCTTCTTCTACAATCCGGATGTTCCGGAATCCCGTGATGCCTATGATGTGATGATCAACTTCTTCGACAAACATCTCGGAAACTAAACGCGCATCAAAAGCGCTGACGATTCCAAGCCATGGGCGCAGTGATCCATCGCTGCGCCCATTTCAAAACCCCGCCATAAATTCAGATAATCGGAGCGACACATGGGTACGGATCAGCTTGTAGCTGCCGTTGAACTGGGCGGAACAAAGTCCATCGCCTTGCTTGCCAGAGGGCATGACATTCTGGAGCAGGTAAATGTTCCAACGGCGACACCGGACGAGACGCTCGGTCAACTGCAGAACCAGTTGAAAACCTGGCACGCCGCAGAGCCATTCTCCGCCATTGGCATCGCCTCATTCGGCCCGGTGCAATTGCAGCAGGACCAACCGGATTTTGGCTGCATGCTGGACACGCCCAAACCGAATTGGAGCCAGGCACGCGTGGCGCCTGTCCTGACCGAGCCTTTTTCCTGCCCTTGGAAATTCGACACGGACGTCAATGGCGCCGTACTAGCGGAGTATAAATGGGGCGCCGGCATGGGCTGCAACAGTGTATGCTATGTCACAATCGGCACAGGCCTGGGCGCAGGTTTCCTGATTGGCGGTACGCCGATCCATGGCGCGATGCATCCGGAAGTCGGCCATATCAAAACACGCCGGGCCGAGGGAGACTCATTTGGAGGGGCTTGCCCCTTCCATGGAGACTGTATTGAGGGTCTGGTTGCCGGTCCCGCACTCGCGGCGCGTTTCAACGCAGACATGCGCACCGTACCGGACGATCATCCTGTCTGGCAGAATGTTGCGCATGATATTGCAGAGCTGACAGCGATAGTCCTTCTCACCACGTCTGCGCAGCGCATTCTTTATGGAGGCGGCGTTGCTACATTGCGCCCATTCCTGCTGCCGATGGTACGTGAGCGCGTCGTTAAGAATCTCGGCAGCTATCTGCCATTCCTTGATGCTCAGTCAGCAGAAGAGATCATCTGCGCTCCCGCTCTGGGAAATGAGGCTGGCCCGCGCGGCGCACTGGCCTTGGCCCTTGCCGCTCTGGAGAGCTGACAGGAGTAGCCTGACCTAATGGGGCCCAGCTCCAGGAGACAGTATAGTCTCGGATAAAAAAGAAGCCGGACAAGACTTTTCAGCCTGTCCGGCTTTTCAGTTAGTGAGCGGATTGTAAGACGCTCAAACGCGATTGACTATTCAACAGCTTCAAGCAGATCGAGGAGACCATCAACAATAGCCGTCTCGGCGCAACCTGGCTTCAAGCGGGAAGAGATGACTTCGAATGTGTACTGACCATACGCGGCATCATTCGGAATATATCCCGTCCGAGCCATACCATTGGTCAAGGTCGTCATCATTGTGTGCTTGTAAGGCGACTCATTCTTGAAGCGCTGCGCAATCATCGTGAAAATCTCAGCATTGACGCCGCCAATCACCGTGTCGCCAATCTTCAGCATGCTCAGCTGGATACCTAGCGGGTCAGCATCTTCATACACACCCGCATATCCTGCACGTCCCTTGTCAAGGCGATTGCGGCCCGGACACATCACAATCTCCTGCGTCCCCTCGATAGACGCGCTTGAGACAGGACGTTCCAATCCACGGCGCATGACATGCAGAACTTCCTCACCCAACATCTGGCCCATCGACAGAGCCATTTGCTTTTGCTGCTCCATTAGCAGGGCAACCTTTGGGTTGTCGCGATCCATCCCCTGACCGCCCGGTGGCATGGCATTGCTGATATCCTCGCCACGCTTCGCATAGTCTTCAATGCGGATCTCACGAAGGTCATAGGTCTGCTGGAAATAGATCGGGTTCTGATCACCTGCTGCGCCATTGGAATAGACCGCAATCGCACCACCGCCCAGCGACTGCTCGATATAACGGGAGGCAGCCCCTGGCAGATCACCGCTGATCAGGTCCAAATTGCCGGTCAGAACGGCATGGACGCCATAATTGTAATAAACACCGATTGGTTTCCCTTCTGGTGTCTCAAACGCCACCACAGCAACCGTCTTGTCGGAGGGGCCTTCATAATTGGGGCCTTCCCACCACCGATTTGTTTCCGGGTCGATGATATTGCGGTTCACATTGATGTAGGAAACGCCTGTACCGTAGGCCATTTCGGCAGGCTGCAGTGTAGCGGCCGCATCCTTGATGGCTTCATAGATTTCGTCTTCATACCCCTCATCCCATCCGAACGGCACACTATGAGTATGCGTTGCGGTCAGCATGACGTTCTCAGAGGGAATGCCGAGCTCAGCCTCAGCCTTTTCTGTGACACGCTGCCAGATCGGATCAGGAACAACACCGGCATCGACCGTTACGAGCGCAGCGCGTGTCTCGCCATTATCGATAACGATGGCGCGGGCAAAGATATGGTCCAGAACGCCCAGGAAATTCTTGGGAAGCGCGTCGCCCATGGGGGTTATGTCTACTTTGGCTGCACCAGCCTTCAGTGCCAGATCATCCGCATAAACAGCCCCTGCGGCCATCACCGCACCGGCCGCCAGCGCAGCCATTTTTCGAACCCGTCCCTTTGAGCGTGAAGTTACTGACATGTATGTCCTCCCTGTCTTCTTGATGGAATCAGTTGCAAGAATTTTTACAAACGATTGCACAATGCTTAAGCTTGCCTCCTCCCCGATGCAAGTTTGCAGGCAATTTTTGATAAGGTTTTTGGGAGTCCGCGCTCCCAAATCCACTCTCCGGAAAATGGAGGCCCATAAATATAACTTTAGGTTGGGACCCGCCATTCCGCCAATACTACGTTGTTTTTATTTATATTATTATAAATTCAGATCTCTTTTCAGTTCGCATTAGGTACTGCTTGAGAGACCATCTCCAAAAACCGATGCATTTGCGCAACGGATCACAGCGAAACTAAACGCGCACTCTTGGAATCTAAACTTTCGGAGAGTATACAAACGTTTGGAATATGCAAAAGATGACCCATAGGGAGGGATAAAATGTTGCGACTTCAGAATGCTTCCATGTTGTCACTGGCAATCGCCATGACGATGATGGCCAGCCCGAGCTACGCTCAGGAAGACACCCAAGAAACTGCGGATAAAGACTACCAGCTCGACACTGTTGTCGTGACGGCGACGAAAACCGGCGCTACGGAACTTCAGACAGTTCCCCTGGCCATCCAGGCTTTCAGTGGCGAAGAACTGAAAGAGAGAAACATCAACACGGTCGACGACCTTGTTTCTACCATTCCAGGCGCCTTCGAAGGCCAGCGCCAATCCGTCGCTTCGCGTTCCTACAACCTGCGCGGTGCTGGCGGCAGTAACGCAAATGGCGACTCTCCTATCGGCTACTATCTGGATGATGTCCCCTTCATCGTAACCAATTTCGGCATCGCGCCGCCGGTTCGCTTCCTGGATATGGAGCGCGTTGAGGTTCTGCGCGGCCCGCAAGGTACGCTGTACGGCCAAGGCTCTTCAGGTGGTGTGTTTATCTTCCACACAAAGGACCCGAACCTGCAGGAAGTCGAATATGCTGCTGAAGTCGAACTGTCTCAGACAGCAGATGCCAGCGACATGAACTATGGCATTTCCGGTGCGGTTTCCGTTCCGATCATCAAAGACAAGCTGGCCCTGCGCGTCAGCGGCGGCCACTCCCGCAATCCTGGCTGGGCTGATGCCTATTACGGCCCGTATGATGGCACGCCAGACGAAGAAGATGTTAACGAAGCCAAGAATGATGACATCCGCATCGTCGCGCTCTACCGCCCAACCGACAACATCACGCTGCGCGGTCAATATTGGCACTTCCAGCCGCGTCAGGATTTCACGGGATTCACGGCATCTGTTGAACCACCCTACTTTGAGAACACCGCAGGCCAGCAGGGCTTCAGTAATGGTGACTTCAAACTCTGGAGCTTCACAGCCGAAGTCGAGTTCGACAACTTCATGGTCACCAGTGCGACCAGCAATCTGGAAGGCGAGTTCGGTATCAACATTCCGCTGTCGCCGGCCGGATCCTTCTCCAGCCAGTTCTATCCGGAAATGTTCGCTCAGGAAGTTCGCGTGAACTCCACGACCCCTGGCCCGTTGCACTGGATTGTCGGCGCATCCTACCAGGATGGCCAAGGCCCGCAGGCCAACGACCTGACCCTTCCAGCGATTGTCATCAATGCTGACAACAATACCCTCACGGAAAACTGGGCCCTGTTTGGCGAAGTCAGCTATGACCTGTTCGACGGCAAGCTGGTTCCGCTCGTTGGTCTGCGTACCTACCATGATGAACGTACATTCGAGGATGGCACGGTTTCCCTGCCAACAGAAAAGGATGTCAATACATGGCGCCTGAACCTGTCCTATATTCCGAACGACAATCTCACCATGTTCGCAACGGCCTCCACAGGCTTCCGGGCGGGTATTGTGCAGTCTCAGGTCCAGGTCGAATCCCTGCGTCTCGCAGGCGTTCCGGCCGAAGTTGCCCTGGAACCGGAAGAATCCACCAACTATGAGGTTGGCCTGAAATGGCGTAACTCCAGCCGTACTCTGACGGTTGGCCTGAACCTGTACCAGACTGAATACACCAACCTTCAGACAAGCACACCTGGCTTCATCGATGATGTCGACGGCTTCTCCAATTTTGGTGACGCGACAACCAAAGGTCTCGACTTCGAAGTTCGCTGGGACACGCCGCTTGAAGGCTTGACGCTCAGCACGGTCGGCAACATCAATGATAGCGAATATGACAGTGTGAACCAAGCTGTTCAGCAGGCACTGCCGCTATTCACACCAGGCTCTCGTATGGTGAACTCTATCGAGAATACTTATCGTTTTGACGCAAACTATACGCGCGATCTGGCGAATGATCTCGAAGGCTTCGGCAACATTGGCTTCATCCAAACTGGTGACCGTCTGCAGGCAAACGGCCTGACGGCTGACTCCTACAACATGATCAACGCGACCCTCGGTGTGCGTACTGGCCCATACGAGATTGCGTTCATTGGCACCAATCTCGGCGACGAGCGGGGACCGAGCTTCCTTGGGACGGACGGGCCACTATCCGGCTCCGGCCCGATCCCGCGTACATTGGGTATCCGCGTTCGCGTGCTTTCGCAGTAATCCTCCCAATTACTGTCACTATGGCCCCACTTCTCCGGAAGCGGGGCCATTTCTTTTTGTGGGAATGCCTTCAAAGAGAGTGCTTCCGACAATCTGCGCTCCGCCCAAGGATCATGGATCCACCACGGCGCTTTAACTTGCCTGGCCTTCTTCTGTAAATTTTGACTTCCTCATTTGTCACCCTCGCTCTGCAGCCCATCATGCTAAACGAGAATTTTCCCAAATCGAATGGTCCGATTTTATGGAAGCAGGTAACGTACGGCCCGCCCCGCCGCTTCGCCATTGCGCCACTAAAGCCGATGCTTTGGGGTATTGGAAACGATGTTCGTCATGTCCGGAATCCAAAAGCCTTGAATTCAGCACTTCACATTCGGATCATCTGAAACATGCCAACCGTTTCTCCAGGCCTCTCAATATGCGCCCCCCATAAACCTTCCGCAGGAAGATCAATAGAGGCATCGTTGTAAATCATCGGCACTATGCAGTCAGACTTCAAGATAAATGGGCCGTCGAGATCGATCAGATCACATAATTGCGCGATCACAAAAGCTGGCGCCATAGAAAGGGACGTTCCGCCCATATTGCCAACCATCAACTTTTTCCCAGCCGCCAAAGCCTGTTTTGCAAGAAGCAGGGCTTCCGTCAGCCCTCCTGTTTTATCCAGCTTTATATTGATCATGTCATAACCTTCGATGACGGAGGGAGGATCTTTAAGATGCAGACAGCTTTCATCCGCGCAAATCGGTATCGGCGACTCAAGACCAGCTAACTGAGAATCTTCGCCCCGCTTCAGAGGCTGTTCTATCATGGAGATACCCAGTGCACGGAAAGGCTCAAGAACGTCTTTCAATAAATCAAATGTGAATCCTTGATTTGCATCAACGACAAGCTGCGCATCCGGTCGCGCCGCCCGTATTGCTTCCATTCGTTCGACCGGATCGTCTCCATCCAGCTTGACCTTGAGAATGGGATAGACTTCAGCCTTGGCGGCGGCTCGTGCCATCAACTCAGGTGTGTCCAGAAGACCAATCGTACAAACAGTTGAGGTTCGTCTCGCGCGGTGAGACGACGGGTCAGGCTGTGCGTTCGATCGGTGTGACGGAACAGACTTACTATCGGTGGCGCAAGGAGTATGGCGGGCTGCAGGTTGGCTAGGCCAAACGGATGAAGGAGATCGATATCTAGTGCGAGACGGTTCGACATTGGGAGGGGGGGGCGACTTCGCTTTGACGCAAGAAGACGCCGTCGGATTTTCGCACCTGCCCTGGAAAATGAGCTTGTTCGCATAACAAACGACATTCTCAACATAGAGACTAATAGTTGATACGGACAGAGCGTGCTTGCCGGACGTTGGCGCCAATCCGTATTCTGCTTGCCTTCGCATCCTTTAGGATCAGGCGACGCGGGTCCATTTGGTCTTGTCGGCCAGAAAGGCTTTCGCTTCGTTTGAGCTCAGTGGTTGCGAATAGAGAAAACCTTGCATCTCCGTACAGCCAATGATGCGCAGCAGGTCATGCTGTATTTTGGTCTCGACGCCTTCGGCCGTTACGGGAATATCAAGCACGCGTGCAAGATGGGTGACCGCCTGAACGATGGCTTCCGACTCGGTGTTCGAGACGATGTCGTGGACAAAGGATTTGTCGATCTTCACTTTGTCGACGGCCAGTTTTTGGAGGTGGGTCAGAGACGAATATCCTGTGCCGAAATCATCCAGGACGATCTTGACGCCAGCGGCTTGGAGCTTCTTCAGCCGATCGCGCATCTGCTCGCTCGCATCTAGGATCGCGCTCTCCGTGACCTCAAGTTCCAGCCGGTCGGGTGAAAATTCCGCTTCGCCGAGAATTTCGAGGATTCTGTCGACCGGACCGTCCTCCCGTAGCTGGACAGGCGAACAGTTCACTGCGAGCAGGAGATCCGGCCACTTCGCGATCATTGCGCAGGCGCTCTCCAATACCCATTCGCCGAGTGGGACGATCAGACCAGTCTCCTCGGCGACTGAAATAAACTCTTCTGGCGGTAGCAAGCCCAGATCCGGGTGCCGCCACCGGACCAGCGCTTCCATCCCCGAAAGCTTTTCGCTCGAAGAGGTGAAGAGCGGCTGATAGTGCACTTCCAGTTGCGTGTCGGTCGCCAGCGCCTCGCGTAAATCACTTTCGAGCCGGCGCAGGTGACGGATATTGCTGTCGAGCGCGTCGGTGAAACGCCGGTAACAATTGCGGCCCTCGCGCTTCGACTGGTAAAGCGCGACATCCGCCCGGCGCTGGATCTCGACATTGTCGACCTCGTCCACCGCTTCGGCGACGCCGATGGAGGCGCCGATATAGACGCGGGAACCGTCAATATCGAACGGCTCGGCGGCGACCTCAAGAATACGCTCGCAAACCCTGTCCACATCCTCAGGATCACCGCGATCGATGAGCAGTAGGGCGAATTCGTCGCCCCCGAGCCGTGAAACCGTATCGGTGGCCCGCACCACCGCTGCGATCCGGGACGCGAAGGATTGAATCAGCGCATCCCCCGACTGATGTCCGTAAGTGTCGTTCACCTCTTTGAACCTGTCGAGATCGACATACAGCAAAGTGCACCGCTCGCCGGTGCGGGTCCGGCGCAGCAACGCCTGGTCAATGCGTTCACTGAGGAGGGCGCGGTTTGGCAGCCCGGTCAGCGTGTCATGAAAGGCGAGATGGTAGTTGTGCGCCTCGGCTTCCCGATACGCCGTCACATCCGTGATGATCGCCACCAGGTAGTCCGCGCCGCCAAGGCGCAACCGCCGTTTGCGGGTGATCACCGTGCGCGTGCGGCCAGCCGCGTCTGTGATCTGCTCTTCGATTTCAGACACAGCGCCTGTCAGGAATACTTCATCATCGACAGCGCGGAAGACTTCGACTTCTTCGGCGGGAAACAGATCATAATCAGAAAATTTCAGCGACACTTCCCGTGAATGGCCGGTGAATTCGCAGGCCGCATCATTGATCAGCACGATGCGATGCTCGCGATCTTTGACCAAGAGCGGCAGCGGCACAACATTGATAATGGCCTGGAGGTCGGCGATTTTGGCAAAGGAGGAGGTGGTGAGTTTCATGAACAACGCAATCTGACGCTGCGCGCCTCGAAGAGTGTTGGCCCCACCTCTGCAAAGAATATAACTTACAGGAAGTTACCTTATTGTTACCGTCGGGTACTGAATATCGCAGCGGATACAAGGTTGCTCTCAATACCGGGGTCTTCATTGGGACCTATCCGGATTATAGAAAGGGTTCGTCATCCGCGTGACGTGCTCCCCATCTCTGGACCACCTGGTTGGAGGATTTTTCGGGTTTTAGCCGCAACGAGAGACGCCCAGAACAGATCGTCGGCCTGAGCCTGCGCATCCCGGCGGATTCTAGCGATATCAAGGCTGTCAGTTTTGAGTGAAAACCGGATGACGCCCCGGTCATCAAACTCCGCATAACGAATCGGAATCCGGGGCTTGTAGTGCCTGTCATTGTCTCGAAATCGCAGGAACTGATTGGGCTTCAAATCAACCTCTGCGTGACGCAAGATCGCATGTTATGCGTCCCGCATAACATGCTGATTTATTTAATAATTTTTAAAAAGCAATTGGAACGGGCGATGAGCTCACACCTCCCTTGTTAGTTGTTTATTTTCAATAGGTTAGATATTTATCAGTTTGAGCATATAGCACAAAAACACCCCAATTTATGTCCCAATCCTACGTCGCTCCTATCATGCCCCCTAATTGTATTGGGCATACCAGTCGCGCATTCAGCCAGCACCGCGCAATTTCTCCCGTCACCATTCCTGATCAACCGGCCAATCGGCAATGACCTTGTTGCCCGGGCGGCTGCCTTCCTGCTGCTCGCTGACTCCCGCTCGTCCTTTGCAATCGGGGGCGAGATCCCACCACAGGACCAGCTGCGAAGCTGGGGACAGGCCATCGGCCAGGCAGGACACAATCACCTAGGCCACGAAGAACTTTGCCGCCTGCAGAGGATTGTTATACTAGACGCCCACTTCATGCGGATGTCCTGGCGTGCGCGTGAGAATAAGTTTGCTGCTCTGACGCCTGAGGAAGCTGTCTGGGCCGAGACAGTCTATACAGAAGCCCTCCCTCCAGTCGCCCCTTGGGTTCGCTAGCGCGCGAACGCATAGGCAGCCTCGACCCATCTGCCACGGGACGTTGGGAATCGACCAGCAGGTGAGCATAACGCTCCGTGGTAGAGGCTCGCTGGTGCTCAAGAGTAGCGCCAATCATCTTCAGCGACTCGCCAGCATTGATTGCGAAAGACGCGTAGGCATGACGGAAATCATGTATTCTGAAGTCCTTGATCTTCGCGCGTGCAGCGATCTTCTCCCAAGTATGGCTCATGCGCTTGATGTGATCAGAGCCGCTTCTTGAAGACGGGAA
>TARA_R100000365_G_C2748638_1_pt1 | contig 20021 bp, 13 predicted proteins | sample TARA_R100000365 | Tara Oceans TARA_R100000365 (sample SAMEA2620668) | marine metagenome | biome: marine biome (ENVO:00000447); feature: mesopelagic zone (ENVO:00000213); material: "saline water (ENVO:00002010), including plankton (ENVO:xxxxxxxx)" | depth 1000 m | reverse complement strand
AGCATGTCAGGCCCGTGAGACGCGAGCACGAGAATACCCGCCTGCTCCACGAATTCCCGCATCCGCATGGAGGCATTTTTCTTGAATTCCTGGTCACCCGCACTCAACCATTCATCAAGGATCAGGATTTCCGGTGTGAACGCCGTGGCAATCGCAAAGTTGAGGCGCATGCGCATGCCCGCAGAATAGGTTGAAACCGGCAGTTCGAGAAAGTCTCCAAGCTGGCAGAATTGCGCGATCTCCTCGCGTTTGGATTCAATCGTGTCGCGGTCCTGGCCGGCCGCCAGACCGCGAAGCATGATGTTCCGGTGCCCTGTCGCATGCGGCATCAGACCCAGGTGAATATTAATCAGGCTGGTTGGCCGCCCCGTGATGGTCACTCTACCTTTTGTCGGCGGCAGGATACCTGCCAGAACCTGTAACAGGGTCGTCTTTCCGGACCCGTTCGATCCAATCAGCCCGACACGTTCGCCGGACTTGATTGTCAGTGACAGGTCCCTGAGCGCATGGACGCCCTTGATGCGACCATTCTTCATGATCAGTTTGTCGGCATCCTTGGTCGGCGGCACCACCCCACGCTGGTTCTGCATGAGCGCGAGCTTTGCGGTGGAATGAAGCGGGAAGTCCAAGGACACATTTTCGAGTATCACCCGACAATCGGAGCGGTCTGATACTCCGGACATGACGTCAGCCTTCTTCTGCGGGATGGGGGTATGCCTGTTCATAAAAAGAGCCCGATCAGATCCAGAATGGCAGACGCTGGCGCATCAGCGTGCTGATTAGGCCCGCAAAAAGCCACATCAGGATTGTGACGCCAATCACCACCATCCAGCTGAGAGGCCGCGCATCCATGCCCATCAGGGGATTACGGAATATTTCCAGAAAATGAGTCATAGGGTTCAGATCAGCCAGCAGACCCCGTGTCCCATGAGCTTCCTCACGGACCCAAAGAATGGGGGTAATAAATATCAACAAGCGAGTGATGGCATTGATACTATGCTGTATATCATCGTAACGGGCAGAAATCAGACCCAATGCATATTGTAATGGGACCGCACATAGAAGGAACATGACCAAAGCTGGCAATGCCATGAAGGCATGCCAGGAAACTTTGGCGAAAGTTCCAAAATAAAGCATTAGAGCAAAAGCAACCGTCAGCTGCATGACGAATGGCAAAAGTGACCTGAAAAGGCTTTTGAACACATAAATCGAGTAAGGAAGATTTGTACTCTTGATCCATGCACTCGATGTCGAGAAAACGGCACTGCCATCCGCAATGTTGGCCATCAGGAACGTGAAGGTCGCATAGCCCAATGCTACATAAATTGTAAATTCCTGTGCGGACAGGGAAGCGAAACCACTGAAGAAAAGAGAAATTCCGCCCACAAAAAGCGCATAGCTTGCAATGATCCAGAATAGCCCCAGCACACTGCGATGATATCGGAGCTTTGTCTCATCCCACGCAAAAGCACGCCAGACATGGTGGCGCTTCAAGCCATCACATACATCTCGCACAAATACCAGTGGATGAACAAATTGAGCCGCTGAAATGACTTTAGTTTCGCTCAAAACATCTACCGCCCGTACTCTTTACCCAACCACATAGACCCAGTCGTTTAAGGGTGTCACGTGGTTTCATCATTACCGTTTGCGCATCAATATGACGACGCGCCTACCAATCCATATCCTCGGCATATCCCAGATCAATAAGAGCCTGTCCGTAACGTTCCTTGAACATATCCCTCAATTTTGAGGTAAAATGTGCCTGCCAAAGATTACTGTTGTCGCTTCCTCCCCGCTTGCCCAAAGCAATACCAGCAATATCAGCAACCCCCAGGAACTGGGCAATCTGCTGAAGATAGGCCAGGCGATCCTCCTCAAATGCTTCCAGTTTGAATGTAAGGATTCGGTCATCTTCGAGTGATGCCAGGATTTGCGTTTCGATCACCTCCTTGGAAATATTCTCCAGTTCGTAGATCAGACCCTCTTCTTCCGGCAGCTCCCGAAGGATGGGCTGGTCCGTTACAAGCTTGTCCCAAACCCACCCAGCATATTCGGTATTATGATCATGCTTGTGATGGAAATAGTTTGAAACAAGAACCTGGCGGGGATCGCGGATAATACGAACTCCCTTCCAGTCTTCTGTATGTCTCTGAATCTTCGCAAGCGAACGCTCTGTCGCATTGGCCAGCATGACAACATCTTTCCCGGCCTTACCCAGGTCGGTAAAGTCAATATTCGAGAGATCCAGCTCATCCATGCGGGAATGGTGGAAGGGCGGATTATCAATGTGATACCGGCGAATCCTCGCATCCGTCATCTCGGCGATGCGATTGAAGATCTCATCACGGAAATAGCGCGAGGCACATTTATGATGGCCGAACAAGACCAGGGTCTGGGGCGCATCCGGATACTTGATCTCACCTATCTGGCGCTCACCCGTAGATATGCGAGATTCTACCCGATTGAACCGATCCTCCGCCACCTGCGCGAATTTCTCGGATGTCTGGCTGGATTCTGCCTGTTTGCCCTCAATCCCCTGTATTTTCTCTTCCAGCCCTTTCGCCACCACTTGCTCAAACTTATCAATCCTGTTCGCAAGGGTATGTTCAGCGCTTTTCAGACTCTGTTCAAGCGAGTCATGGGCTCGTTTAATCTTTTCATCTGCTTCAACCTTAGTACGTTTGATGTCGCGTGCCAGCTCTTGATCAGTACGTGTGAGCTCCTGGTCAGTGCGTGTCAGCTTTTTATCAATGTCGGCGACCTGAATCACAGTCTTCTGTAATTCAGAATCCATGTCGACATGTCCACGCTTCAACAGATCCATATCTTTCTTCAGCATATTTTCCCGGCCCAGGATTCCGTCCGACCGGACTTTGTCCGCCTGCTGAGCCTTTTTGAGATATTCGATAGACCGACGAAGCGTCTGGATCTCCATCGAAAGCACATTGATATACTGATAGACCCGCAGCGCCAGATATAGAACTGACAACATCGCCACCGAGAAAGCAGCTACTCCCAAAATCCAGGGACGCCATGCTGACAGCCCAAATTGCGGAATGAATGTGAGCCCCACAAGCAAGGCAAGCAGTGCGACAACAGGCAACATCCATTTACGCCGCACAACCCCCATCAGGCCGCGCCGCAAAAAACGTAATGCGGCGAAAGCGCGGGGCGATTTTGCCGCCAGCCGCTCTCCAGCCACGGCATAAAAAGGCCGTTTGACATTTGCTGGCGATGGCAGGGCAGAAGGTGATGCTGTGTTGCCGGAAGGCGGGACGCCCGCCTGGGCCGGCGTGCGTAGTTTCACCAAATCATCAAATGCCTTGCGGACTGCGTCGTATCCCGGGTCTTTCCGAAAAGCGAGTAGATTGCCCCAGCTATCCTTGTCCACCGCTTCTGACTGAGCATAAGGCACGACCGTCTTCCAGTCATGCGCAATCCCGTAACGAACAATAGGATGCCACTCACTGACATATACCGTATATCCGCGATCTATCAGATATCTGGCGATCTCATGCCAGTTGTACCCCATAGAGACGGTTTTCGCATCTTCATATTCACACTCGATAACATCAGGCTTCAGCCTGTGCCACGGCACTCCCTTCAGAACAGAAAAGTCAAACCCTTCTACATCGATCTTGAGAAAATCGATCCGGGTCAGGCCTTTCTCATTAATCACCTCTTCAATTGTAGTGGTCTCCACGGTCAGCGCGGCAACATGTGTCTCGCGGAACTTGTTCAGTCCACTGATTCCAGTGCTTTCCTGCGACGTGTAGAATGGCAAGGTCTCTCCTGCCACATTGCTCACAGCCCGCGTATCAATGGATATGTTGGGAGACTTGCCAAAATGGCCAACCAGTTTCTTACGGTTATCCGGATCTGGTTCGAAGCAATGGATAGTCCAGCCAAGGTTGTGGAAAAATTTCGCAGATGTCCCGAAATGAGCTCCGACATCGATCATGACATGGTCACGACCTTTCAGTCCAGACATCAGTCTGGCCACAACTTGGGTTTCATCGACGCCTGCATGGGCATCACGTGGCAAGGCTGGCTTCATCTGAGGCGGCGGCGGCAGCAATAGCTGGGATGTGTTGAAAGGCACACTCTCACCGGCAGGAGTCTGGTCTGCATACCTGCGAATGCTCAGCCTCTCTCTTAATGACTCCACATTGTCTCCAGCATGCGACACATCCACATGCATCATGTCTGTCGCATCCGTGATTACCTGCTTCCAGCGCTCTCCATTTTCAACAGGAAAGAGAGTGCGATATCCCAACGCATGAGCCACGTCCTCCAAAGGAAGCGGCTTTTGATCACCATGAGCGACAACGATACACACAACCTTACGGCCCAGGCGACCTGAGGCCTGTCGGATTCTGGCAGATGTCAGTTCCTGCTCATCCGTGCAGACAATGAATGCCCATCCATTGGATGTGCCAGCACCATCAGTAAAAACACGGCGGTAGGATCCCTGATTGAAAATGCAGGCTTCCAAGTGATCGAGATTTTCTACGGGGAGAATGAGATCACAGTCCTCAATCAACCTCACGGCTTCATCACTGAAGGAACAGTCAGCAGGCAGAAGAACTGAAATTCTTTGACGCCACACCCCGTTCACAGAATTAATGTCTTCACCATTCTGAATTTTAAGATCGATATCTTCGCCATCATACGACAGACGAATTACTGGTTTCAGCTCAAGGGGCCTCAGAACATCCTCCTGACGGACGCCGAGTTCACTACGTCCACCCCGATACCCAAGAGAGAAACCAAAATGACGCCCGGCGTCATTTATCCAGTCATGGTGCTCAATCAGACGTGACCGAATATTATCCCTCTCGATGGAATCGGATGCCCCATGCCGTCTCCATGCCGCTAACGCCCCCCAAAGGGTCGCCGTCTTACCAAAAAATGGCGCAAGGCGCGTAAGCCGCACGTCCAGCCAGGTGCGGTGAAAGCGGTCAAACCCGAGAAGGAGCGTACTGCAAAGCTCTATGTAACTTCTCCGGAATGCGAGACCACTGGTGGGCTGATAAAAGTTCGCCTGCTGTCTTTCCAGATAATCCCAAGGGCGCACGATGGTCGTCTGCTGAAGCGGGCGCGTATCGCCTAAAAGGGCCCCATCTTCAGTGATGGTTTCCAGCGCATGCTGGACGAGAACGACATCTGGATTATCAAACGTCTCAACCACCTTGCTGACGCGTTCAGGCCGGCAAGCGTCATCCCCATCAAGCAGCAAAATGACGTCGCCTTTTGCCTGTTTGATGGCGTGCATCAAGGCTCGTTGCTGATTGAAGTTTCCGTTCAGACGGCCATGTTCAAGCTTGATCGCGCGAATGCGGTCGCCGAAGCTGTCGATGATACTCAAGGAGTCATCCGTAGACCCATCATCAACGACAATGACCTCATAATCGATGCCATCAATTCCATCTTGGTCAAGAGATGATTCGATCGCCTCCCGCAAGAATTTTTCGTTGTTATAGTTTATAATTATCGTTGAAGCGGATTTCGGCGCATTTGCATGAATACGGCGCTGAAGTTTCTCATCCTTGATCGCATGAAAAAGGCTGAAATTGCCTGACTCGACAAAAGATTGGAGCTGGTCTTCCGAAAGGAATTTCTGGGGACGCCAATGTTCGAACATCCCCGTCACAATAGCGCTGGGTCGCTCCACCAACTCCCATTTGTAGCGGTGAGGGCCAAAGATGATGGTGTCTTTCTGGTCCTCATCATCAACGTCCAGAAGTTTGATATAACCCAGCTCACGCGACAGCCAGACATCGAAGGATACGTCGAGCTCCTTTTCGAGAAAACGTGACCAGTCGACCTTTGCCAGCGCCTTCACATTGTAAAGGGAACACCCGGCAAAGTGATGCTTCCAATGCGGGACCGTCGGCGAAATCGCACCTCCGCCTACGCCAACAATCGGAGCATCCGGATTATCTTCTGCTGCATCAATAAACGCATCAAGCCAATCTGCCCGTGTCGGGACACAGTCAGGTTCCAACCAGAAGAAGTGCGTATAATCTGACTCAGCCAGCAGCTTTACCGTATGCACAAAAGTGAGGTTTGGCCCAGCCGGGTGGGGTAGCTTTGATTCTCGCGGATAGGCCTTGTCGATATCCGCACAAATAACATTTTCAAATGTGACCGGGGGAAGATCTGCGCGAGCATGTTTGAAGAGATGGATGTGGTCTTCAGGCCGCCCGCCAATACGGCGCGTGATACGCCAGTGCCGTTCGGCCATGGCCACATCGCCCTTCCAGAACGGCGTAATGATCGCAATCTTGGGCGAAGTCTCACCGCGCTGTCGTGTCGGGACTGGCTTCACCTGATCTACAGACTTTGGAGGCGCCTTCAATTCCTCAGCCAGATCTCCACGACGCAGTGCCTCAAGCGCTCCGCCTACAGTACAATTGACAAGCTCACGTCCATTTGCCGCGTAAAAGTCACGCGAAATAACATAGGTCTCCTCCATTTTGGAGGTATCAGCAGCCTGCCATGTCTTGCCCTTGAAATAGCTTGGATCAAAATGATTTGGGTCATCCTGCTCCTGCTTGATCATGTCGCCTTCCTTGGAAGACTTGGACTGATTGTAAGAATTATCGAAACCAATCATCAGCACCTTTTTGTAGCCGAGATGGTACAGAATCTGGAGCCAGAAAAAGCTGACCGTAGAGTGCCATGCGATGCGCTTGGTAATATCTTCTGAGAAGAAAAGCTCCCCTCCCTGAGCATCCAGCATGATGGTCTTGTCATCCGGGATTATGGTGTTCCGTAACCAGAAGGGAAAGAACTTCCAGATGTCATCGCGTAGCATGAACTGATACGGTTCCTGCTCTGCGACGAGATAATTCGTTACGGCGACCCCTTTCGCATAACGCGATAGGTCTTCGTGCTTGATGGCATAATTGGAGATAAAGACATCCTGGTCTTCAAGCAGCGACAAATCCGTCTTGTTAAGCGAAGGACCGTTGCCGACAAGAATGGCAATATCTCTGGTTCGGGCAGCTTTCATGTCTTCGAGGCGCTGAGCGGACACGCCAAGAATCTCACGGACCCACGCAATGTCAAAGCCATAAGTCCGCCCAGGAATATAATACGGATAAACGTCCAGACTTGAGCCAGTATGCACAACCGACGGATCGTCCTTGATCATGGCCCTGAGGCGATGAAATTCCTCCCCTGCAAGCTTCGAATACGGCGGAGATGAAATGGCAGGATCGCGGCGCAATAACTTCAAAAGCGCGGTTGCTTCCGCATCTCCGTCCGAGGCAGCCTTCTCAACACTCGCAACAGACAGGTCGCTGCTATTGAATGCACGCAGGGCGTGAGTGAGTTCCCTGCTGGAATTCTTCGCTCCACTTAAAGAGGGAAACCAGCGACGGAGCTCTGCCAGGGTCGCAAACCCCTTTTCCGCCCAAGCATCAGAGATCTCTGAATTGCGATACGTGTTCGGCCACTCCGGCAAAATCATTCAGACTAATCCTTAAAGTTTTGGAGGAAAAAGCGAGACAGGTGAGGTGTCCGCATAAACAATGCAGAAGCTGAAAATTCAAGTCACGAGTACCTGTAAGATGACCTTACCTTTCGCGTCTGTTCCTGGCCCTTCCGTCGCTATGGGCGTACTTAATTTGAATGCCAGAAAAGAATATGAACCATATCACTGGCATTCCCGAAAAGCGGGCGGCTTGTGATAGTGAACATTTCAAATATTTCCTTAAACTAGTCTTATGCGCACAACAATGCTGGCAAAATGACGCCCGCGGCTCTCTGCTATAAGCTCTCCTTACAACTGGAGATTACCTTGCAGCGGTTCACAACTCAATGAAAGGTGCAGACAAGGCATGTGCACACAATAAAATTCCTGCCATCTCGGCCAAGTCATCCTTCCCAGAGCATCACATTGCCTCATGCCTATTTTATTTCGAGAGGATAGATGTTTGAGCTTGAGCCTAATGTATTTCCTTCCGTTTTATAGAGAGACCCTTGCATGTTTGATTTTGTTCGCAAGCCGACGCTGTGGAAAGCCTGGGACGCGGGGCTGGACGAGAAGATCAAGTCTCGGGGGGAGTTCCACCTGAAATCCATTCAGGACCTTGTCGTCTATGACATGCTGAAGGAGGTTCAGGGCCAGACAATCGCAGAGATCGGCGGAGGTGATTCGCGGGTGCTGCCACAACTGGCCAAACAGAATACTTGCTTCAATGTCGATACGTTTGAAGGCGCCGGGAATGGACCGACGAAGAAATCTGTCTTCAAGGGCGTGAAGAACATTCCCGTTTTCCTTGGCGAGTATTCCGAGAAACTGGCACCTCAGTCTTTCGACATCGTTTTCTCCATCTCCGTGATCGAACACGTACCGACAAAGGATCTGGACAATTTCCTGAAAGATGGCCTTCGCGTGCTGAAGCCTGGCGGGCTGTGGCTGCATGCGATTGATATGTATCTGGAAGACAGCCCCGACGCTGGCAGGCAGAGGCTGTTCGAGAGATATCGCAACTGGATGAAGCATCCGGAGCTGACGCCTGTCGGAGACGTCTATGAGGGGCCGCCGAAGTTCAGCTGCGACATGGCCACCAATCCGGATCACATGATGTACCAGTGGGGCAAGATTTCCCCCAAACTGATCGACTTGCGCCAGCGGGCGCAGAGCACATCCATCCTGCTCGCAGCCCGCAAGACCGGCGCGTCACCCCAGTAACGCGCCGATCAGGAACAGCATCAACTCATCATGGCGTAGGCCCTGGCGGGTCTCTCCCGTTGCGCGCAACTTGAGACCCTGCTGCCCCTCGGCGGCGTAAAGGTCATCCTGACACCATAGGCCATAATTGGCCGCATCAAGCCCCTCTGCCGCAAACGCGGCCGCGACTTCCTGCGCCGTGACTCCGACATGTGTGCGGGCCGCCTGCCCCTTGCTTTGTTCGGCGGCCTTCCAGCGATATTTTCCAATACCCGCCAGGATACGCTGAGCGACCCGCCTTTCCTGGGCATCGAGACCACCCAGAAACGACTTCTCACGCGCATCTGACGTACTGATCGTGCCAGACGCGGCATAGATCTGGGTCCATCTTGCTGAAGCACTGCCGAGCGGAAGGCTGTCATCCTGTCCCGGCACAACGCCCACATCCGATACGGTCAGCCTGATCGCTGGAGCCAAGCCCGCCGGGGCTGCCTCATGGCGTACGTGAAAGCCACTTGGGTGCAGTTCAAGGGCTACCCCGACATTGGATCCATTCACGGCGAGGGAGGTCCACCCGCCTGAAGAATTGCGGTAGCCATTGTACCAGAGACCATACCCAAAGCCTCCGTTCGTGCCGACATAGCCATAAGGCTGGAACAATGCAGCGCCCGCCTGATGCACGGTCCAGAAATTCTCTGGCACCGCACAGCCGAGCCCCAGGAAATGATTTAGCCGGGCGCTAAATGTCCCAGGCTCAATCACCAGATAGTCCTCCCAGCTTGCGCCATCCTCGCTGAGCCGGATGCGGAAATTGTCGTCTCCTACCAGACCTATTTCGGCCCGTCCGGAATAGGCATTCTGAAAGATGAGGCTGGCTGTGCCAAGGGCGCTTTGCCGACTCACCTGCAGCCTCATATCCCCCGTGCCTGGCGTAACATCATCATGGCTGAACAGCGCGCTATCGGACTTCACACTGAGACGCGCCCCCGAACTCGCGGCCGTGTTGATGCCAAGCATGCCGAGCGTGTCCGGTACGCCTGCTTCAAGAGCGCTCCAAGCCTCATTGCTGAAGACCTGAAGAGACTGGCTCTGAGCGTTCCAGGCAACCCAGCCAGGTTTGGGTACATACTCTTGCCAAGCCCCATCCTGATAGGCCGCGATGGAGCCCGCATGCATTCCGGACCAATCATCACCTGTCACGCCCACCGGCAGGATGTAGCGCGCCCCCTCCTCCGGTGAGGCTGGTTGTGCAGTGGTCTCATCCGACAGAACAGCCAGCTGTACGACGACATCGAGCTGCCGGAACGTATCGTTCACGGTGACATGTTTCTGCGCCTGGTTAGGCAGCAAATAGGGCAAGGACAGATTGGACGAATACATGCGAAGCCTCCGGTAACGTGACTTCGCCAGTATTCGGGGGCGCGGGATACGACGAATTCCGGAAGGCTTGTCTCGCCCGCAAGCGGATCAGATATCACGCTCGACAGCGCGCAATCGCGTGCGGACGCGCTCCGTCTCTGCCTGCAACCGCGCCAGATGCTGCACCACGACATAGCGCGTGTAGAGCAACAGACTGAAGGCGCCACCCGCGAGCAGGGCTATGCCTGCCAGGGCAAAGTCGGACGAGGTCATTCCGTCGGAGAGCGCCGCAAGCATGCACGCAAGAACAATCAGGCCTATTCCTGCCACCTGCCACCAGGCCTGCCGGACAAATCCTGCCAATCGCCCTTGCTTCACGGCGACGGGCTCGGCCAGGCTGACCTCCTCCTCAGTGGTCACGGCTTCATCTGCGGGATGCGGCACAGCCCCCTCCCCCAAAAACGCCTCTAAGGACACAAATGGAAATACCCTGACCTCGGAATTCGGATTGCCGTTGAAGACGGGAACACCGGCGCGAGAAAGCTTGCGCGCAGCATCACGCCATGCCCCAACGTGCACATCCGGGCGGGGATTGGGAATGTTGTAGCGGTCACCTGGCTGCTGGTAATCTTCGAAGAAATAGTTCGGATTTTCCGCCTGCTTGACGATCTCCAGAACGATGCCGTCGCGCTTCTCGGCGCCGCTGACCAGTTCGACATAGCGCCCATCAATGCCCATCAGAGCGATCTGGCTATAACCCATGCTGGCTGCCCAAAGCGTGGAATGGCTGCCGGTGGTAATGGCCGGCGGATTGAGCAAACTGACCCGTTCGCGAAGCACATCAAAATCAATGACACGCGGATTGGTGCCTAGTTCTCCCAGTGCATCGACCAGATTGGAGCGTAGCAGGAAATTCTGGATGCGCCCCTCGCGGATGAGGTCCGCAATCGCCTCCTTGTGCGACATGCCGACGACCAGATCGAGGCAGGAATAATAGGTCGGCCGCCAATCGATCTGGTGCCAATACCGATACGCCGCATTCATTCCGATCGTCGGGAAGTCGCTCAGCTTGTGAAGATCCACCCCCTTCAGGGACGGACCATTGCCTAGCACGAAAACGGTCGAGCTGTCGGCCTGCACTTTGTCCGAAAACAGGTTTGATTGAATTTCAGTCATGTTAAGCCGTACACATTAGTCGTCGTTCAGACAAATGATCCTTATTCGCCAATCCTGTCATGGCGAGCGAAAAAGTCAGGTACACCATGAAAACCGATCCTCGCATGCTGCTCATCGACATGACCGCGATGACCGGTCCTGCGGCCACCTCTATGCTGAAAGCGTCCTACTTTGCCGATTGGGAAAAAGGCCACCTGCTTCAACTTCAGGGATATGGTGCAACACGACTCGCCGCATCTGCAAACGGGCAACGCTCACAGTTGATACCGGAAGAGGGCCCCGACACCTCTGAACTCGCAGACATCGTGCTGACCCGGTTTCAGCCCGAGATCATTTTCTACCGCCCGGTCACGGACAACTGCCCCCTGCACGATCTGGCGATGGAGATCATCAATCGATCCAAGGCTCCACTCGTCTTGTGGCTGATGGATGACTGGCCCGCCCGGCTTGAGGCGGACAATCCGGAGATGGCCGCGCGCATGAATGCGGATTTGCGCCAGCTCTTCGAACGCTCCAGCCTGAACTATGCCATCTCCGACGGGATGGCGAAGATCTTCGGCCAACGCTATCAAACCGATTTCAGGGTGGCCCATAATGGCGTCCGGCCAGAGGACTGGCCACCGGTCGAGGCTCATGAAAGCAAGACGGTCGTCCTGAGATATGCTGGCTCCCTGGCGCCGGACACCAATGCCAGCGCCGTTTTCGATGTCGCCCAAGCCGTATCAGCGTTGCACCAAGAGGGCCTGCCAATCCGCTTTGAAGGCCACACCCAAGCCAATTGGCTGAAAGACAATGACGAAAAATTCAACGCCCTGCCCGGCGTAAGCCTCTCCGCCGCCCGACAGACAGACCGGGAGTACCGGGACTGGCTGCGCCAAGCGGACCTACTTTTGCTAGCCTATAATTTCGACGAGGCGACCCGTCGATACCTTCAATATTCCTTTGCCAACAAGCTGCCTGAACTGCTCGCCTCCGGCGCGGCGGTGCTGGCCTATGGGCCGGACTATCTGGAGACAATGAAATACCTTGTCCACGCAGACATCACCGCCACTGTGACGACCCCCGGTGTGGAGCCCGCTAAAGAGACCTTGAGGCACCTTGTGGAAGACAAGTCATTACGCCAGCGCCTGGGGAATAAAAGCCGGGATCATGCACTCGAACAGATGAACATGGATGTCTACCGGAGCGTGATGCGACAACGCCTGAGAGATCTGGCAGACGCACAGCCGGGCGGAGCCGGGACGCCTTCGCCTTCTGACCAGACAAGACTTCTGATCGCGCCCGACCCGTCAGCCTATCGTCGGCTGGCCGATTCCGTCGCCCGGCGCGCGCCCTTCCTCTTCCATCTCGCAAGCCCCCTTATCCGCGGAGCCAGAAAGGCGCTGGGGCGCTAACCCTCAATCCCCTCACGCAACCCTGAGTATGACACGCCACAATGTTGCGTAAGGGTTGCCTTAGACTTCTCGCGGCGTCTAAAACCTGCGACGAGTACACACCGATTTTCAGGAGACTCTTTTTTGTCCAAGGTCGCATTTATCACCGGCGTCACCGGTCAGGATGGCGCATATCTGTCGCGCCTGCTTCTCAGCAAGGGATATGAAGTCCACGGCGTAAAGCGCCGGTCATCTTCATTCAATACGGGACGCGTCGATGATATCTATGCCGACCCACATTTCGAATCGACCAATTTCTATCTGCACTATGGTGACCTGACAGATTCGACGAATCTGATTCGCCTTCTGCAAGAAACCAATCCTGACGAAATTTACAATCTTGGCGCACAAAGCCACGTGCAGGTTTCCTTCGAAACTCCGGAATACACAGCCAATTCTGACGCGATCGGCGTGCTGCGCCTGCTGGAGGGCATCCGGATCCTGAAAATGGAAGAGAAGACGCGCTTCTATCAGGCATCCACTTCCGAACTTTACGGCCTGGTTCAGGAAGTGCCGCAACGGGAAACCACCCCCTTCTATCCGCGCTCCCCATATGGCGCTGCAAAGCTTTATGGCTACTGGATCACGGTGAATTATCGCGAAGCATATGGCATGCACGCCTCCAACGGCATCCTGTTCAACCATGAAAGCCCTTTGCGGGGTGAAACCTTCGTGACCCGCAAGATTACCCGCGCTGTCGCAGCCATCCATGCGGGCCAGCAGGACAAGCTCTATCTCGGCAACCTTGATGCCGAACGCGATTGGGGCCATGCGCGCGACTATGTTGAAGGCATGTGGATGATGCTGCAGCAGGATACGCCGGACGACTATGTCCTTGGCACCGGTGAAAAACATTCCGTACGGGAATTCGTTGAACTCGCTTTCAAGGAAATTGGCGTCGAGATTGCCTGGAAAGGCAAGGGCGTCGAGGAAGTTGGTTATGACACCAAGACCGGCGTTGAGCGCGTTCTGATTGATCCGAAATACTTCCGCCCGACCGAAGTGGACCTACTGATCTCAGACCCAACCAAGGCAAGGGAAAAGCTGGGCTGGACCTACACGACACCATTCATGGATCTCGTCCGTGAAATGGTAGCCGAAGACGTCGCGGCCGCAGAAAAAGGCGAGCTCTGAGCATGGCAGAGCAGCGCTATTCCCTTGAAGGCAAGCGTGTCTGGGTAGCGGGCCATCGCGGAATGGTCGGAGCGGCCATTGTGGACCGACTCGCCAGTGAAAATTGCGCGGAGATCCTGACCGCAGGCCGCTCCGAACTTGACCTGACACGCCAGGCAGACGTCGAAGACTGGGTCAAGGCAAACAAGCCTGACGCCGTTTTCGTGGCTGCCGCGAAGGTGGGAGGCATTCTGGCAAATGACACCTACCCCTATGATTTTCTTTATCAAAACGTGATGATCGAGGCGAACATCATCAATGCCGCCTTTCATCAGGGTGTGGAAAAGCTACTCTTCCTCGGTTCCTCCTGCATCTACCCGCGTATGGCGCCGCAACCGATTCATGAAAACAGCCTCCTGACCGGCCCGCTTGAGCCGACCAATGAATGGTATGCGGTCGCCAAAATCGCAGGCATAAAGCTGTGTCAGGCGCTCTATCGTCAGCATGGGGCGGACTTCATCTCTGCCATGCCGACCAATCTCTATGGCCCCAACGATAATTATGACCTGCAGAACAGCCACGTTCTTCCCGCTCTGATTCGCAAGGCGCACGAGGCGAAAGCCCGAGGTGAAGACTCTATCGAAATCTGGGGCACCGGCGAAGTCTGGCGTGAATTCATGCATGTGCGCGACTGCGCAGACGGGCTCGTATTCCTGATGAAAAATTATTCGGGATACGATTTCGTGAATGTAGGCGCAGGCTCAGACGTCACAATCAAACAGCTCGCCGAAACGGTCTGTGACGTTGCCGGACTGACTGGACCGTTACGGCATGACCTCACCAAACCTGACGGCACTCCGAAAAAACTCATGGCGAGTGACCGGATAAATGCCATGGGCTGGAGACCTTCCATCTCTCTCCGCGAAGGCGTGGAAGAGGTGTACAAGAACTTTCCCCAGGAAGCCCGCGCATGATGGAAAAGTAGCAGCGCGAACGCTCAAGACATTCAAACAGGATCGTGCAGGCGGGAGAGGACTCCGCCATCTGCGTAAACGGTCGTACCGGAGAGGAACGCCGACTCCGAAGATGCAAGGTACACGGCCAGTTTGGCGATCTCTTCTGGTAATGCAATCCGGCCGACAGGGTGACACGCTTCGAGCTCTTCGAACGCTTCTGATTTGCCTTCAAATCCAGCCATAAGCATCTCGGTAGCTGTAGCGGCTGGAGCGAGCGTAATGGCACGAACGTTGGGGCCCAGGTCTACTGCCAAAGCACGGGTTGCGCCGTGGAGCGCGGCCTTGGATGTTGCATAGGCGGCAAACTCCGGCTTAGTCGATTGTGCGTGCACGGATCCAATGTTCAAGATCACACCGGAATTTTTCTCAAGCTCAGGCAAAAAAGCACGGGCAAGCAGGAGTGGCGCAGCGACATTCACCGTCAGGCTGTCCAAAATCTGTGATGGAGACAGGCTGTCCAGTCGCCCTATATGCTGAACAGCGGCATTGTTAACCAGCGCGGCAAGCGGATGGGCCCCGCATGCCTGGCGGACCTCTTCGGCAAATCGCTCCATGGCAGCTGGGTCATTTGCCAGCTCGCCGAGGTCAACCGACACATATGCCATGCCGTCAGAATCAGCTGGCGCAGAGGCTTTATCGGTTCCGATCACGTGCCAGCCGGTCTGAGCAAAGCCCGACATGAGCGCCTGCCCGATACCGCCATTGCATCCGGTGATCAGAACCGCGCCGCGCATGTCAGCCTTTGCCTTTCAGGAAGGCTGCAATCTTGTCGATGGCGATGTGGCTAACCCGACGCACTGCATCGGCCGAGTTCGACCCATTATGCGACCCAAATATGCAGCGATCAAACCCACGCAAGGGTGAGTCTTGAGGCAAAGGCTCGACTTCAAAAACATCCAGCGCAGCAGAATGCACAAGGCCACTCTCCAGCGCTTTGATCAGCACGTTTTCCTGAATGACTGGTCCACGTGCGACGTTTACCACCCTGACCCCCTGCTTCAGCTTCGGCAGCAAGTCTGCATTGAACATCCCCTGCGTCTCAGGTGTCAATGGACAGGTGAATACCAGGAAGTCAGCTTCGCTGAGCCGTTCCGGCCACGTTGCAAACTCAACTGGAATGCCCTCTGCAGGTTTGCCATACGGATCATAAGCTACAACATTTGCCCCACAGGCGACCAGGCGCTTCGCGGTCTGACGGCCAATGTCGCCAAAACCAACCAGCGCGACCGTTCGCCCGGCAATGGAAATACCGCTCGGCTTGGGCCATCCGTTCTCAGAGCGGATCTCCCGATCGATTCGATACGTCTCGCGCGCAAGACCCAGCACATAGGTCAGCGCAACATCGGCCACTTCGCCGCCAAAGACGCCGGGGGTATTCTCGACCGGCAGCCCATGGTCTCGGAACGCATCGAAATCGACATTGTCGACTCCGACGCCCCATTTGACAGCGGCCTTCAGCTTGCCTGCCGCCCCGGCCTCAACCACCGTGCGGTTTGCGGGATCATCCCCGATGATCCAGCCATCATATTGCGGCACAAGCTCAACCAGTTCTTCGACACTAAGAACTTGCGTCACCTTCGCGGGCGTAAAATCCAGACCATGCGCCTCAAACGCATCGCCGAATTCATCAATTAGGCCGAGCATGGGCGGACAGGTGACCAATATGTTCATTCTACTCATGGATCAGGACTCCGGAAGGATTTCGCCGGCGGCAACGCGCATCAGCAGGGATTCGGCCATGAACCAGTCAGCCGGTTCATCAATATCAACTGATTCAAGTGCTGGCGTTTCGAACAGGATCGGCTTTTCTCCGATCCGCGCATGCGTCCGTGCGAAGCTGTCAGCAGTGAACAGATAGCAGACGGAGTTTTCTTCCAGATAGGGCGGAAGGTCTTGCGTACGTAACAAATTGGCCGGATCGTGATTGATGGCTGTTCCATCCGGACGGTAGAAGCGTGTCTGGTGGCGCGTCACAGAGAAGAGCGAGTCCGCCTCGCCTGCTTCCAGCCCCTTGTGATAAGCCTCTGCCATGCGGGCTATTGTCTTCGCACTCAGCAACGGGTTCGTTGTGTGCGTCATCAGGTAATGGTCGGACGGGACGTTCGCGATGTCGTCTCCGAGCACGAGGTTCATCGACACGAAATCCCCGCAAATTTCCGGCTTGCGGTCACGGATCACGACACGGCCACCTGCATCGCCATCATTCAATCCGTTTTCTGATAGAATTTCCCGCGCATCCGTATTGATTACCACCTGATCAATAATCGACGTTTCCAGCAACGTATCCAGCACCCAACGGAATAAAGGCTTGCCCGCAATCATGCGGAAATTCTTGGATGTAACGCGTACACTGTTTGCCTTCATCGGCAACAATGCCGTGACACGGCCTAAGGGACCACTCATGGCTGACCCGCCTTATATTCGATCTATGACTATTTTGCTGGTCTGGCGACTTCGGGTGCCGCAGACCGTCTCTCACTCACTTCATCCGTGTGCCGCTTTTTGGGACGCGGATAATAGTAACTCTCCTTTTGCGCACGGGAGAGAACACGGTGCTCATTGTGCCCACGATATGTCCCCCAATACTGCATCATGCGGAAATTGAAAATTCCAGGCAGTTCCTGAAACATGCGTCGTTCCTTCAGGGCGACCGAAAGATCGTGGAGGACGCCCACCGAAAAGAACCGTACGAAATCCAGAAAGTGAAAATGCACTTCCGGCATGATCTCTCTCAAGGTCAGAGCCTCACGGTAATAGCGCCGACGTACCTGGCGATAAGTTTCCTCATGGATATGATACACGGAAGCCCCGGATGCATAAGCAACCTTGCCCCCGGCCGCGACAAGCGCCTTTGACAGAACCAGGTCTTCCAGTCCAGTCACATCCTCATCGAAGCGGATATCAGCCCAGACAGACCGACGTAGCGCAGCGTTCGCGTTGTTGACAAAGCCCCCCTGCTCTTCCGGTGTCACCTCATGGTCAGGGAAGTATTGGGCAAAAACCTGATGCTCTGAAAACTTGGTAACCTGATGTCCTACCTGGCGGCCACAGACATAATCTGCTTCGCCCTCAAAAATCGGATCGACGAGCCTGGCCAGCCAGTTTCCGTCGACCGGAATGCAGTGAGCGGAGATGAACACCAGAACATCCCCAATAGCCGCATCGCAGCCATAGTTCAGAGAGCGCCCGAAAGTGAAATCGCTTTTATTGATGTGAACAATCCGGCAGCCCTTGGCTGCTGCAATCTCGACGGTACGATCCGTTGAGCCGGAATCAACAAGGATAATCTCTACTTTGGCATCAACGTTCTGATTCTGGCAACCCTCGATAGCTTCAGAGATCCACTTTTCCTCATTTAGCGAGCGAATGATGATACTGATGCTACGCGCATGATGACTGGTCATTACGATACTACCCCTTGCTACATCTAGCAGGTTGCAGATGTCAGCGATACACGGCACACCTTCGCGCATCAATAGAATTCACCAGTTTATTTACCCTGAAACGGGTTGCCAATGCAGGCTGGACACCTCTGGCCCCACCAGTCAACAAAGAGCCTTCCTATGGCGTCTCGATACGTATTTTCAGTTCCCATAGGCCCTGGGAAACAGCCCAGACTGCACCAGACCCTTGCCTCGCTGGCAGCCCAGCCAGAGCCTGTCAGGATTGCGATTTGCCATGCAGGGCCGGAAGCTGAAATCGCCGAAACCCTCGTCCCTTATCGGCATATCATCGCCTATGAACGACACGGCCACGACACTGGCCAGTCTGCCGCCATCAATGAGGGCTGGAACGCCCTGGAGGGGGATGTCTATGGCTGGCTGAATGCCGATGATGCACTGGCCCCCGGGGCGCTCGGCGCAGTCAGCGAACTCTTCAGCCAGAATCCCGAGGCAGACATTGTCTGCGGCCAAAGCATAATCCTGAACGAGCACGCCCATTTCACAGGCCTGCACCCCGCGGTTCGCGCGCCGGATCAGGACCTTTTCCGCAGCAATACGATCTCCCAGCCCTCCTGCTTCGTGAAGCGCGACGCCCTGTTTGCCGAGGGCCTTGTCCGGGAAGACCTGCACTATGTGATGGATTGGGATCTCTGGGTGCGGCTGATGTCTTCCAACCGCAAATTTGCCTACACGCCGCAGATTCTGTCCTCGACACTTTGGGACGCTGACACCAAGACAGCAAAGTTCAACACAGCCAGAATCAAGGAGATTCGCCAAGTCGTTTCCCGCCTGAACTCCCCTGTGACAACGGCCAAGACGCTGATCGGGCACTCCCTGAACAAGATAGAAGAGTACAGCGCCCTTTCTTCGACCTTCAAACGTGTGAGAGGGCTGGTCGAGAGTGGAAGTGTGCGCAAGTCGACCTATTGGGGCAAAGAAGCGCAAGAATCAGTCTGGACGCTGGATTTTTTCCATTATGAAGCGCTGGCCAAAGGCATTCGCTTTCATTTTCTGTCGCCAGCAATGCGCAAGATTGGCATTGAGGCCTCTGCACCGACAGAATCCAGCGAAAAAATCGTTGAGGTTTCAGCAAACCTTCCCCCTGCCTGCATTCACAAGATTACGCTTTGCCGGCAGGATGGCAGCGCGCCGGACCTGGATTATGTTGAGCTTATCTGAGCCGCCCGCCGGTCATGGAAACAGATTGTAGCCACCCGTGACTTGCTGTGCAGGCACGTCCGGCTTATCCGCTGAACCGACGATAGTTTCTGACATTCGGAGCACCTAAATGTCCCTTCCCTTCATCGATCTACAGGCCCAACGCAAACGTATTGAGGGGGAAATCAACGCGGCAATCCAAAGCGTCGTGGAGAGCGGTAGATACGTACTCGGCCCTGAAGTGACAGAACTTGAAAAGCAACTGGCAGAATGGTGCGGCGCTTCACACTCCGTCAGCTGCGCGAATGGCACCGATGCGCTCGCCCTTGCCCTGATGGCGTGGGAGCTGAAGCCCGGCGATGCAGTCTTCTGCCCCTCCTTCACCTTTGTGGCGACAGCGCAAGTCGTGCCATGGCTCGGCGCGGCGCCGGTCTTTGTCGACATCCTGCCCGAGACCTACAACATGGATCCGGCCCATCTGCGCAAGCAGATCGAAGCGGTGAAGGCCGAAGGCAAGCTGATCCCGAAAGTTGTGATTGCCGTGGACCTCTTCGGCCAGCCGGCCAACTATCCAGAGATCAAGGCGATCTGTGACGAGTTCGGCCTGAAGCTGATTGCCGACACGGCGCAGGGCTAT
>TARA_R100000365_G_scaffold3444_1_pt1 | contig 20420 bp, 17 predicted proteins | sample TARA_R100000365 | Tara Oceans TARA_R100000365 (sample SAMEA2620668) | marine metagenome | biome: marine biome (ENVO:00000447); feature: mesopelagic zone (ENVO:00000213); material: "saline water (ENVO:00002010), including plankton (ENVO:xxxxxxxx)" | depth 1000 m | reverse complement strand
TTTAATGTTAGGGTCCTGGGTTCGAGCCCCAGCGGGATCACAAAAGCAGGCTAGAAATAGTCTGCTTTTTTGTTTTATAAATCATTCCACAAAGCTTGGATGGCGAGAAGTTTATCCCGATGAGCAGAGCGAAATCGGGAAGCCCCAACGGGATCACAAAAGCAGGCTAGAAATGGTCTGCTTTTTTGTTTTATAAACCACTCCACAAAGCTTGGTAGGGCGAGAAGTTTATCCCGATGAGCAGAGCGAAATCAGGAAGCCCCAGAGGGATCACAAAAGCAGGCTAGAAATGGTCTGCTTTTTTTGTTTTATAAACCACTCCACAAAGCTTGGTAGGTCGAGAAGTTTTTCCTGGGCGAAAGGAGTAATTCAACTTGGATAGATGGCTCTATATGATTCGAAAAAGAGGCTGTCTCAAAAGTGCAATTTGTCACATTGAGCGAAGGCGAAATGTAGGCCACATCGATAGAAATGGCCTTCGGCTCCCTGCCTGACGTCAGGCAGGCGCTCAGGCTGACACTAGAGCTAATTCTGAGATAGCCTCTTTAAATACTGATTCTCCCAAAATCACACTCAAATATCTACCTAAAAATTCAATGGATCCAGATGCTTGAAGTGACCATTTTGTTTGATTTTTTCCCTCGCTTGTTCTACTGCCTTGATAACCGGTATCATTCTTTTAAAATGACTGATCATATAACGCATCCTATCTTCTTCACTTGTCAACTGAAGTAATTCCAATTCTTCTTCCAACTTTAAGCCGACTTTATGGGCATAAGTAAAGGATGTAACTTCTTTTTCATTGATTTCATGAGGGTAGTTCAAGAGGTATAAAATCTCCTTAAGATAAAAGAGAAACTCAAAATTCAGAGCATCTGTCACCACCGGATTATTGGGCAAAAACTCAACCTCTCCTCCAGCATAGAGCTTACCCTTCATGGGATTGTCAAAATTCAGGATTTTAAAAGCCCTCAGGCCTTTGGTCATAATATCCAACCTTCCATTTTCATAGCGCTGATATATTCGCTCCAGCTTCACCTCAGTGCCAAACCCGGTCAATTTATCGAAGAAGGAACAAACGCCGAAAGTGATTTCTTCCTTTTCCACATCATTCAATAGCTGCCTATATCTAGGCTCAAAAATATGGAGATTCAATTTCTCCTCTGGGAAAGCTACTAGTTTAAGTGGAAATAATCGAAGGTACATCTTTTTGAATTTTAGATGGTAACCATATATACGGGGATTTAGTTATTTCGGCTTCATCAAAAAAAAGCCCCGAATTTTTCGGGGCCTTGAGGTTTATTTCTTTGCAATGAACGTCAGTAGGTCAACTACCTTATTTGAGTAGCCCCACTCATTATCGTACCAAGAAACCACTTTAACAAAAGTATCTGAAAGCTGAATTCCAGCCTCAGCATCAAAAATGGAAGTTCTTGGATCTCCAATGAAGTCATTAGAAACTACTGCATCCTCAGTATAACCTAAGACACCTTTCATGGTAGTTTCGGAAACCTCTTTCATTTTAGCACAAATTTCCGCATACTTGGCAGGCTTCTTCAATCGTACAGTCAAGTCAACTACAGATACATCCGGAGTAGGAACTCTAAATGCCATTCCTGTCAACTTACCATTCAATTCAGGAATTACTTTACCAACAGCTTTAGCAGCTCCTGTAGAAGATGGGATGATGTTTTGACCAGCTCCTCTTCCACCTCTCCAATCCTTAGCGGATGGACCATCTACCGTTTTTTGAGTAGCAGTAGTAGCGTGCACAGTTGTCATTAATCCTTCTTCAATTCCCCAGTTATCATTCAATACTTTGGCAATTGGAGCAAGACAGTTAGTAGTACAAGATGCATTGGATACAAACACCATATCATCTGTGTAGCTATCTTCATTAACACCCATTACAAACATTGGGGTGTCATCTTTTGAAGGGGCTGACATAATCACCTTTTTAGCTCCTGCGTCGATGTGGCCCTGAGCGGTCTCTTTTGTCAAGAATATACCTGTAGACTCAATTACATAATCTGCACCGATTTCACCCCATTTAAGGTTAGCAGGACTCTTTTCGGAGGTCACACGGATAGCGTTTCCATTTACGATCAATTGACCATCTTTTACTTCCACAGTACCTTTAAATCTGCCATGAGTGGAATCGTACTTCAACATGTAAGCCATGTAGTCCACGTCGATCAAATCGTTGATCCCCACAACTTGAATATCATCTCTTTCTTGTGCCACTCTAAAGGCAAGACGACCGATTCTTCCGAATCCGTTAATTCCTACTTTAATTTTGCTCATAATTATTTTGATTATTGTATAGGTTTGATTCCTAAATCTTCCCGGAACCAGCCACTTTTGGCTAAAAAACTTCTGGGTTGGCTAAGTTATTACAATTTTTCGGCTAGCCCAAACGCAATATCCAGCAAGATATGGATGATTTTAAATTCCCTGTTTTCAAACGATTTCGAAAAATGAAAATTCAAATTCTTTTAAAGATTAGTTTTTTAAGTGAGCTTTTAAGTACTTTAAAAATGACCAAGCAAAAATCAAATGTTTGTAAATGCCATCAATGAAGTTGCAGGCTACACCCGGGCTATACACTCCATTTCCAGAAATTTTGGAGGGACACAGGTTAATCGTGGATCTGCCACCCTGTTTTTTGTCAATTCAGAAGGCTGGGCACTTACCTGTAAGCATGTTGCTCAATGGCTTTCCCAAGCTGATCAGATAAACAGAAACTATACCTCCTTTCTTCAGCAGAGCCAAGGAATGAGTGGGAAGCAACAAAACAAGCTAGCTCAAAACTTGGGACTTGGTCCTGATAAAGCTTCAGAAATGAGAATCACTTTTGTGGACTGTGTGGATTCCATGAATAACCTGAAGTTTATTCTTCATCCAGACTATGATTTGGCTTTGATCAAGTTTGAGGGAGTCGGCAACCTATTAGTAAAAAACTTCCCTTATTTCATGGAAGATGAGAGCGCTGTTCAGCAGGGTGCCATGCTCTGTCGTCTGGGCTTTCCATTTCCGGAATTTTCAAATTTCAAATTTGATGCACAATCCCAGACTTTGGTTTGGACCAATGAAGGAAATGCACGATCTCCCCGATTCCCAATAGAAGGCATGATTACCCGGTTTTTAGGAGATAATAAAGGGCAGGTTTATGGGATAGAAATGAGCACTCCGGGTCTGAGAGGTCAAAGCGGGGGTCCTTTATTTGATCCAGATGGAAGGATTATAGGAATGCAATCCCGAACGAAGCATTTGCACCTAGGTTTTGATATCGAGGATAAGGAAGTAGTAGCTCATGGCAAAACCAAAAAAATCAATGATTACGCTTTTATACATCTAGGTGAATGTATTCATGTGAAAGTAATCAAGGAGTTTTTAAGCAAGAATCAGGTCTCTTTTCAGACAAAATAAAAAACGGATCTTTTATCACCCCTGAAAAAGATCCGTTCCTGAAAAGTTGCTTAACGCCTTTAAATATCAAACAATAATCAAGTTTAGTTGAAAATTTAATTTTGATTCATTTTGATAGATAAGTGTGATACTTTTATAAATAAGTGTGGCTATATCAAGTTAATTGTCTTGCCATACGTTCAATAGCCGCTTTTGCCTTTTGGATAGCATGTTTTACTAAATCAGCTTTAACCACTCCATTTCCGAATTGCTCTTCTTCTTCAAGCCATCGTTCCGGATCCTTTTTCCCTTTTGATTGATTAATGCTACGGGTGGTTATAGCAATGTTTTCAGGAAGATTGACGATTTGGGCTATTTGCATATCATCCAACCTGTCCTTATACCGGGAATAGATCAATTCTGAAGGATAGATATGATCATAGTCATATGCATCACCTCCCCAGAGTTCCTGGCCTGTATAGCTGTCAATATAAAATGCTCTACCGTTTCCTTCCTTGATAGCCTGAGCATGAAGCTCGGCCTTCACTTTTTCAAAAGCTTTGTTGATTTCTCCTCGATGATAGGGTCTGGACATGGTTATGTAGATTATAAAGTTGGTGCATGATTTCCTTTGTTGGATCCTTTAGGATGACGATAGCAGGGAAGTGAAGTTAAAACAGCTAAACTGCGATTATTTGTACCACAATATTTACAATCATAAACAGCCTTTTCTGAACCTTCATAAAGCTTATGTTTTCCTTTATTTGGCCCCAAAGGATGCCTAAAACAAGGTGAACTTGTCAGGTTAACAATGGAATTGAATTTAGTACCGCAGTATTCGCAGAGGTGGGTAGGCATAATAATTATTTTTGTTCTATAAGCTCAGGTTTTATTATTGTTGTTAGAAAATGAGAAGCATAATTATTTGCTATGTTTTCAACCGCGTTTATAGTTTTTTCGAGTATCAATTCAAAATTCTCTTTCTTAAATTTTTCAATAGTTTCGAAATGATAATACCTTGGTTCGCCGATTGAAAACCCATTGTAAATTATCTGTTCGGAATACCCTCGATACAAAGTGTTAAAAAATACTCCATCTTCAATCACTAAAGATGGAGTGATTGTCACAGTTAATTTTTTGCGCTCATCCTCCTTCCCTTTCTCAATCCCTCTTAAAAATTCTTTTTCAAGTTTTTCTTCATGTATATTTTTAAGAATATATTCTCCGCCCTTCGTACTTTGATAAAATATTTCTCTTTCCTTTTCATAAGCACCGTCTTTTTTTGATCTGTGTGATGAAAAAAGTAGGAATACAACTACTCCTAATATAAACCCTATAAAAACATTGAATAGGGGTGGGATTTGTGAAATTAATTCCATTTTAATTTTAATATTTTTAGACTACAATTTTTTTATATATCACTTTAAATTATCCTCTTTCATCGAAGTAGTTTTATTTGAATTCGGGTTGTTTTTGAGAATCTTTTTTTTTAAGAAGAAGGCCTGTTACTATGTTTAGGATAGTTATTTTAAAATCACTACTTTGAATAATAAAATTAAATTGATCGGTTTAAATAAAATTTAAAAATATATACTTGATAATAAACACCTAACAACCGTCCCCTTTTCACCCACAAAAAATAATCACCCTTACTTCAGTGCCTTTTTTACTGGATACAAACTCTACACTTTGTTCGGTATAGCCAGGTAATAAACTGAGCTTCTCCCGAATCATTTCCATGCCCTTGGATTGATGGGAAGATCCTTTTTTTGCCTTGATACCTTCTCCATTATCCTTTACTGTGCAAAGAATTTGGTTCTTGGATAAGATCTCATACTGAACCAATAGCTCTGGATTGGGATGGTCTACTGAAAAAGCATGGTTGAACACATTCTCCACCAATGGCTGAATAATCATTGGCGGAATTTTCAGATCTTGCTTTCGCTCTAATGCATCTCCCTCTATGGACCACTTCACCCGATTGTCCATACGGATATTCTCTACCTCTATATATTGTCTGAGATAGTTGATTTCATCCTCCAAAGTGATAAGAGCCTGACTGCTTTGATCTAAAGTACTTCGAATCAGCTTACTGAACTTACCTAAATAAGACAAGGCCTGCTTGGTTTCCTTTTTGAGAATGTAGTACTGGATACTATTGATGGCATTAAAAATAAAATGCGGATTCATTTGAGATTGTAAAGCCTCCAGCTTGATTTCCACAATGCGTTGCTTTAGCGATGATTCACTTCTAATTTGATTTAGCCTAACTTTATATATCACAAAAAATATCCCGGAAAGTAAGACAGCCATCAAAAGGAAAAACCACCATTGCAAATAGTAGGGCCTGGCAATATCAAATCTCAATAATTGATTTGAAGTGATTTTACCCGAAAACAAATCCTGCACCTGCACCTCCAATTGGTAACTCCCGGCAGGCAAATAAGGCAATTCGATCAATGCATCCTCGCTGAATTCTGTCCATTCAGCTCCAGGCTTGATTCGATAATGGTAGCGTAATCTTCCATTACTTAGGTTAGCTTTTGGCTGAAATCTGATGCTTAAAGAATTTTCCTCTGCGCCAAGGTTCAACCTGCTATTCTGATAAGCGAACCATCGAAAATTTTCCTGATCGATGGCCTTTCCATTTATTTTGAGATCCGTTATTACCAACTCAATAGGCGGGTATTCTTTTGCAATCAATTCAGGTAAATTGATGATGTAATATCCTTCGTCTAGTCCTACATAAAGCTTATCCTCAATTCTTTTTGCAGTTTTGAAAATCCTATTGAAAACCCCTTTCTCCTCGGACCAAAATCTGAGCTCACCCTCCTCCAGAATATGAAGTCCCAGCTCAGTACCTATAAAAATCACCCCTTTATATTCCTCTATGAATAAAATGGAACTACCCAACAAATCCTCTTTGGGCCATTTTTTAAGAATCTCAAACTTGGGATGAACTTGAACCTGATATAAGTCGCCAAACTCCGTCCCCAAAAGCAAAATCCCATTGCCTAAGGAGTGCATAGTCTTAAACTTTGACTCCTTCCACAGGCCCTCATTTTTATAAGAGAAAAAGCTCTGACCATCCCAATGGTACAAACCATGAAAAACGGAAGCCAGATAAGTCCTTTGGTCCCCCTTGACTACCTTAGCGATCTGCAATGGAGTATTGGAAAGCTCGGGTTCAAAATAGGTGTATTCAAAATTTCCAGGATTGGAATAGATTCTTACACCAGCATATGGGTTGGTTTCTAAAAGCAGCCCATCCGGAGTGAAACCTATACTATATGCATGTACCGGTAGATAAGTCCGAATTCGACCTTCCAAACTCATTTCGAAAATTCCCACATTGGTATTTACCCACCAGGATTCCCCTTCTTTATGCAATTCGTAATACTCAATTTCCTCAGCTGGAATAGCTGGATCTAATTCAAAAAATCCATCCAAATGTTTAGGTATTTTATGGGGAAACTTCTGATAGAATTCGGATTGTACTTTTTTGAAATCCTTTGAATAAACCTCGGCAAAGCTTCCTTCCTTTTTTTGAATTTGGAGTCCGTCTTGACTTAAAATTGCCAATATATCGCCATCCCCAGCTATTCCTTTTACTTCCCTCTCTTCAAAGCTATTATAGGTAATCACATCATCCAGCCTGATTTGATAAAGGCCTTTGTCCTGAGACCCTAAATAAAGCATTTTCCTTTTTTGATTGACAGCACCAGCAAGGATGAATTTGGAATCTACACCCAACCATTCTCCCACATCTTTCATTTGCCCTTTATCAAGGAGAAAAACACCTCCATCCTTTGAAAACAAACTGGCCGCAATCAAATAGTCTTCTTGATTTACTCCATTCAAATGCCCCCAAACTATAGATTGCCCAAAACTTTGAGTTGGTTTTTCCCCTTTTAAAAATTGGTCTATACTCAACTGCTGAATAGAGCCTTTGTCACTTAAGAATAGTTGATTTTCTTTTGTAAAAAAAGAATATATGGGAAGCCAATCATTAACTTTTACAGCTTCATAACTTCCTCCTTTCAACCTAAGCTCAAAGCTTCCACTTCTATATGTCGAGTAGAAAATCTTATTCTCATATTCAAAAAATCCAGCAGTATAATTCAAATCATTCCCTCGGATAGTAGATGGAATAGATGTGATTTGGAATGTTTGCAAATCCGCCACACTCACCCCGTCTTCAGTCCCGATCAACATTTTATCCTCGTAAGGATAAAAATGCCTAATCCTATTATCTGCTAATCCATCTTTCTGAGTAAAAACGCGGAATTTTTTTCCATCGAAAACCGAGACCCCTCCACCGTAGCTTCCGAACCATAAATTTCCATTTTTGTCCTCTGCGATAGCCCAGCAACTGTTGAATGCAAGTCCATCTGTTTCAAAAAAATTCTTAAACCTCCCATTTTCGAATTTGGAAAGTCCATTCTCGGTTCCAATCCATACTATCCCTCGAGAGTCAACAAAAAGGGACCTAATTGCATTGTTTGGAAGTCCATCAACTGTAGTATAATTATAGGAAGGTACTTGCTGGGAATTTCCTGAAATTGAAACGCACCAAAACAGGAATGAAAGAAACGCGAGTTTTTTAATAAAAGCCCTCATTGAGATTAGCGCTCTTTCTGACAGACACTGAGACTTTATCTCCATTTTTTAGGATCATGTAGCCCTCTTTCTTTTCGTATTTCTGAAATTTTGTACAATTAGCTAAAATGGAATGATGAAGTCTTACAAAAAGATTGCTGGTTTCTAATCGCTTTTCGAAATACCCTATTGACTTTGAAATAAGCCTCCTTTCTCCACCCTCCAAATAGAATTCAGTGTAATTGCCCTCTGCTTTTAAGTAAAGAATCTTTTCTAAAGGGATATATTCATCTAATTCCTGAGATTTTAAGACAATTACTTGATGCTTTTTTAATTGTTTTTCGATAAGAAGTAAAGTTTCATCAATTGGCTTATTCTTCTTAAAAAAGCGTGAAATTGTTTTATGTAATTCGTCGATATCAATGGGTTTGAGCAAGTAATCAAAAGCCTCATTTTTGATCGCATCAATCCCATGCTCTTTGTGGGCAGTAGTAAAAATGACTTCAAAATCTCTCTGAGGAAATTTTTCCAATAAATCAAAGCCATTCTTTTGTGGCATTTGTATATCCAAAAAAATCAAGTCAGGTTCATGCTGCTGTATAGCTGGCAATGCTTGATCGACAGAATTACACATTGCCAAAATCTCAAATCTTCCCGGAAAATTCATTTCCAATAGAATACTTAGAGATTCTAGGGCATGCTTTTCGTCGTCAACAAGGATGGTCTTAATCATAACCTCATATTTCTAATAAAAAATTAATATTGAAATTAAGATTTAAAAAATTTCAATCAATATATGAGTGTCTAAATTTTCTCCTTAAGTGATATTATTCCTACAAAAACGTCCCCCAGATTAGCATTCCTAGTTTGTAGCAAACAAAAAAAGCCAGACAATTTGCCTGGCTTTTCTTTCATTATTATATCGTTCAGCTTAACTGCTTCAACAGCTCATTGAAACTGGTACTCGGTCTCATGGCCGTGGATGCTTTGGATTCATCCGGTCTGTAGTAGCCTCCAATATCTACTGGCTTTCCTTGAGCCCCATTGAGTTCAGACTCGATCTGGTCAGCTTTATTCTGGAGCAATTTGGCTAGAGGAGCGAATTTTGCCTGAAGGTCTTGGTCTTTTGTTTGAGAAGCCAAGGCCTCAGCCCAATAAAGCGCCAAATAGAAATGACTTCCTCGGTTATCCAACTTTCCAACAACCCTTGCCGGAGACTTATCATTCTCCAACCACTTTCCTGTTGCCTGATCCAAAGTCTCAGCTAGCAACATCGCCTTTTCATTATTGAATGTTTGTCCCAAATGCTCTAGAGAAACAGCCAAAGCCAAAAACTCACCCAAAGAATCCCATCTTAAATGTCCTTCCTCGGTAAATTGCTCGACGTGCTTTGGTGCTGAACCTCCTGCACCAGTTTCGAACAAACCTCCTCCGTTCATCAACGGTACGATGGATAACATTTTTGCACTGGTACCCAACTCAAGAATTGGAAATAAGTCTGTTAAATAATCTCTCAATACATTTCCAGTCACAGAAATGGTATCCAAGCCTTCCTTGATTCGGGATAAGGAGAAATTGGTGGCTTCCACAGGATTCATGATATAAATTTCCAATCCATTCGTATCATGATCCAATAAATAGGTATTCACCTTTTTGATCAATTCTGCATCATGAGCTCTTTGAGGATCTAACCAAAATACTGCAGGAGTATTGGAAAGTCTTGCTCTAGTTACAGCCAATTTTACCCAATCCTGAATAGGGGCATCTTTTGTTTGGCACATTCTCCATATATCTCCTTTCCCTACCGGATGGCTTAAAAGCTCTTTTCCTTCCTGAGTCACCACTTTCACAGTTCCCTGGAAAGGTATTTCAAAAGTCTTATCATGAGATCCATACTCTTCTGCTTTTTGAGCCATCAGCCCTACATTAGGAACAGATCCCATAGTAGCAGGATCAAATGCTCCATGCTTTCTACAGAAATCTATCGTAGCCTGATATACTCCGGCATAGCTTCTGTCTGGAATTACCGCTTTAGTATCTTGAAGTTTCCCAGCTTTATTCCACATCTGACCTGAACTTCGGATCATTGCTGGCATGGAAGCATCTATAATCACATCGCTTGGTACATGCAGATTGGTTATTCCTTTGTCGGAGTTCACCATAGCCAAATCAGGGCTATCCGCATAGCAGGCATCAATATCAGCCAGAATAGCGGCTTTTTCGGCGGCTGGAAGTTTTTCAATTGCAGAAAGCAAGTCACCAAACCCATTATTGACATCAACTCCAGCCGCTTCTAGAGCTGCTGCATGTTTTGCAAATACAGGTTCAAAGAAAACCTTTACTGCATGCCCAAAGATGATGGGATCAGAAACCTTCATCATGGTCGCTTTCATATGAAGTGAAAAAAGCACTCTTTTTTCTTTGGCGTCCTGCTTTGCCTTTTTCAAAAAGGCTTTCAAGGCAGCAATGCTCATTGTTGAAGCATCGATTATTTCTCCCGCTTGAATTTTTAAGCCTGTTTTTAAAATTTCTTTTTGCCCCTCTGCTCCATGAAGCTCAATTGTAACTACAGTTGCTTCGGGTAAAGTGACCGACTTTTCACTTCCGTAAAAATCCCCCTCAGTCATACTGTCTACGTGGGATTTGGACTCTGCAGACCATTTTCCCATGCTATGAGGATGCTTTTTTGCGTATGCTTTTACAGCTTGAGGGGCTCTCCTGTCAGAATTACCCTCTCTTAATACCGGGTTTACTGCAGAACCTTTGATTTTGTCGTATTTAAGTTTAACCGTTTTTTCTTCCTCAGTTTTAGGTTCCTCAGGATAATCCGGAAGCGCATATCCTTTTGCCTGCAATTCTTTAATTGCCGCTTTCAATTGTGGAACTGATGCAGAAATATTCGGAAGTTTTATAATGTTAGCCTCAGGTGTCTTGGCTATTTCACCCAGTTCAGTCAATGCGTCATTGATTTGCTGCTCAGGCTTAAGATATTCAGGGAAATTTGCGATGATTCTTCCTGAAAGGGAAATATCCCGAGTCTCTACAGTCACTCCAGCAGATTTCGTAAATGCCTGCACTATGGGTAATAAAGAATAAGTGGCCAAGGCAGGTGCCTCGTCAGTTAATGTGTAAAGAATTTTTGGGGTTTGATTGCTCATGATAAGAACTATACGAAATAGGTGTAAAAGTCATTTTTCCCTGAACCTTTGAAGTTTCTAATTCCAACAGGTGAATTTTGAAAAAAGAGAAAAAAGACCTGAAAATTATGGGGCTAAAATACGGAAAATATCCTTGCATCAAATCCCGTCAGTGGAATAGAAGGCCTTATTCCTGTACTCTTCTGTCAATGGTGAAATCGTCTGCGTCCATCCAAGCCGGAAATTTAGAACGGTAATTTTCCAATTCGGTTTTTTCTAATTCAATTACCTCCACCCCCTCTTTTTCTCCTAAATGAATCAGTTCCTTTCCTTTGAAATCAAAAACTGCGGAATGACCTACATAAGGAACCTCATTTCCGTCGGTCCCTACCCGGTTTACTCCAACTGAATAGGCCAGGTTTTCAATTGCTCTGGCAGGCAAGAGCTGATCCCAGGCTGAAGCTCGCGGCGCAGGCCAGGAGGCTACGTAAAAAATCAGGTCATAAGCCATTTGATCATTCAGACGGTAATTTCTTGACCAAACTGGAAACCTCAAATCATAACAGACTTGCGGGCAAATTTTCCAACCCTTCAACTCAAATATAGGTTGGCTTTTCCCTGCTGCATAATGATCATGCTCATCAGCCATTCGAAAAAGGTGTCTTTTGTCGTAATGCTTCACTGATCCATCCGGGGTAACCCAAAGCAAACGGTTATAGTAATTTCCATTTTCCTGAATAATCGCACTACCCGTTACTACTGCTTTGGTCTGAGCTGAAATTTGCTTCATCCATTTGCAGATAATCAAATTCATAGGCTCTGCCAGCTCAGGAGCATCCATACTGAAACCAGTAGGAAACATTTCCGGAAGGATAATGAGATCTACTTTTTCCTTGATACCCCATATTTTCTCCTCCAACATGGAAAGATTTGCAGTTTTATCTTTCCAGTAAAGATCCGTTTGGATAAGCGCTATTTTCAAAGAGCTGGAATGACTCATTTAAGCGGGTAAATCATTCTATAATCTGTAGATACTTTCCCTTTACTTACTTCAATCAATTTGGATTGCACCAACCTCTTTTTCAGGCCTTTTAAATAATCCACAAATAAGATGCCTTCTAAATGATCGTATTCATGCTGAATCACTCTTGCTGTCATTCCCGAAAACTCTTCCTCTTTCAGGTTCCAGTTTTCATCAAAGTACTCAATGGTTAATTTTTCAGGCCTGATGATTTCAGCTCTGACATCAGGTATACTCAAGCAACCTTCTTCAAAGCCATAATCATCTCCATACTCGTCAAGAATGATTGGATTAATAAATGCTCTGCGAATCCCCTTTTCCTCATCATTTTCATCCAGCATCAAGGAACTGTCAATTACAAAAAGTCGAACCCCTTGATTTACTTGGGGAGCTGCCAAACCTACACCATTAGCATGATCCATAGTGGCATACATATCCTCAATTAATTTCTGGATATCTTTTCCTTCTTCGATTTCTTCAGCTTCCTTTTTCAGGATAGGGTTTCCATATGCGACGATAGGATATATCATTTTCTTTCTAAATACGATTGTAAAATTATTGCTGCACTGACTTTGTCCAGATTACCTGCTTTTTCTCTTCTGTCCTTTTTTTTGCTCCCCATTGTGATCATGGATTGCATAGCCATTTTAGAAGTGAATCTCTCATCCACCAATTCAGTTTTCAAATTGGGAAATGCCTTTTCTAGCTTTTCCTTCAAAGCCAACACTTTTGGAGTCATTTCCGTTTCCATACCGTTCAATTTGGTGGGATAGCCCAATACTATTGTGCTTACTTCTTCTTTTTGAAAATAATTCTTGAGAAAATCCATGAGTCGATAGGTCTCAATCGTCTCAAGAGGATTGGCCAGCATCTGCATGGGATCTGTGACCGCTAAGCCAGTGCGCTTAGTTCCCAGATCAATGGCGATAATTCTGGGCATTAGTTGATTCGAATTTTATTGGTGATTTTTCTGACAGCTTCCTTCTCCAGTTCAATTGCTTTTGGAAATAAAAGTTCGTCTTCAATCTGTGCATGAATGACTAGTTCTTTTTCAAAATTCTGTAATTCATGATAAAGAACCTTCATGGTCAAAGGCGCATTTTCTTCCAGTGTATAGTCAGAAGTTAATTTTCTAATTCCTTCCATTTCATCATCATGAATTTCATGAGCGTCTGCCAAAAGATGAATAGGGTCCTTTTTCAATATTTTCAGTGCATCATGCAGGGCAAAATTTCCCTCTTCTACATCCTGCAATAACTCTATACGTTTGAAGAGTCTACTTTCTTCCTCATGAATATGGTGGATAAAGTCCTCCACAAACAGCGGGAACATAATCCTCAAATCATTCAGCAAAGCTTGATAGGTTTTATCAACCTGTATTCCTGAAATCAAATTGGAAAGAAAAGGGAGTTCCTGTCTAACAAAATAATAGTGCTTATTCTTCAGATAGGCTACCAGTACTTCGATGGGATTGAGATAAAGCTCCTCATTTGTAGGTTCCTTTTTAGCAGCCCAGGCCTCCAATTCAGTGATCAGCTGACCTGGTTTAACTTTATGCTTTTTGCAAACCTGCTCCAGGGAATGTGTCTCGTATTGGTAAAAACTGATTCCAAAATAATGCAGCACGGAAGCAAACACATAGTTTTCCGATACTAAATCACCTACTAAGATTTTATTGAAATCTTGCCTCGCCTGCATTTGACAAAAATAAATTATTTTAACAGAAAAATGGGGATTTAATCCGACCTTTATCTGTTCCCCTCGTATAAACATTTACTATGTTTATCCAAAACAACTTTTAAACACTGGTTGAATCCGGTAGTTTATAGGGAGAAAATAACCAACTGAAAAAGTAATATCGTGAGCGAGACAAAGAATTCAAAAGCACAGATCCGACTTCCAATTATTCTAGCTTTGGCTATATCTGCGGGAATTTGGATCGGAGCTACTTTTGCTGAACCCAAAAGCAATCAAAATGACTTAAGAGCCGCTCTTTACAAGCTTCAGGAAATCATGACCTATATCAACAGAGATTATGTGGATAGCGTCAATACCAACGAGCTCGTAGAGTATGGCATCAATAAAATGCTGGAACAGCTAGACCCCCACTCCAGCTATATTCCTGCCAGGGACGCCACCTTGGCGCAGTCCCAATTAGATGGAGAATTTGATGGGATTGGAGTGGAATTTGGGATCATCAGGGACACTATTTACGTGGTTGCCCCATTGACTGGTGGCCCTTCAGAAGCTCTTGGAATTCAATCTGGTGATCAAATCATTAAAGTAGACGGTAAAACGGTTGCAGGCACTGGAGTGACCAATCGGGATGTATTTGATTTATTGAGAGGTCCAAAAGGCTCGAAAGTGATGGTTGATATAAAAAGAAAAAATCAACCCGAGCTGATTTCCTATGAAATTACCAGAGATAAAATCCCTCAATACAGCATCAATGCTTCTTACATGGTCAATAAGGAAATCGGATATGTGAAAATTACCCGATTTGCGGCAACCACCTATGATGAGTTCAAAGAGGCAGTAGCTGATTTGAAAGGTCAGGGAATGAAAAAATTGATCATAGACCTTCAGGGAAATCCGGGAGGCTATATGGGAGCAGCCATCAATATCGCAGATGAAATTTTGGGAGATCGTGCTCTGATAGTTTCTCAGGAAGGCAAAGTTGAGCAATACAGTCAAAAGGCCTACGCCTTCAGACCGGGGATCTTCGAACAAGGTTCTGTCATTGTTTTGGTCAATGAGGGCTCAGCATCTGCTTCTGAAATTCTTGCTGGTGCGATTCAGGATAATGACAGAGGACTAATAGTGGGCAGAAGATCTTTTGGTAAAGGCTTGGTTCAAATGCCAATTGACCTTTCTGACGGAGCAGAACTCCGATTAACTATTGCTAGATACTTCACGCCTTCAGGAAGATCAATTCAAAAGCCATATGGCCCGGATTATCAAGCCTACGAAAGAGACTGGATGGAGAGATATGAGCATGGAGAATTCTTTTCAGCTGATAGTATCAAATTCAATGACAGTCTTAAATACGAAACCAAAAAAGGCAGAATAGTGTATGGAGGCGGAGGAATCATGCCTGATTACTTCGTGCCATTGGATACCACCTACAGTTCGGCTTACGTGAGTCGCTTATTTAATTCAGACTCTTCCAGAGAATTTATCCTAGACTACTCCAACAAAAACAAGGACAAGTTTACAGGAATGAGTTTGGAGGAATATTACAAAAGCTTTGAAGTTTCAGATGCTATGCTTCAGGAATTGATTAAAGTTGGAGAGAAAAACAAGGTAAAGTATGATGCCGCAGATTTCTCGAAGTCAAAAAGCTATTTAAAAACCTTGGTTAAAGCTCATTTGGGAAGACAAATTTATGATGATGATGCTTTCTACATGGTCGTAAATGATATCAATGAAGTATACCTCCAAGCAATCAAACTCTTTGATGAAGCCGAGCGAATTGCTTTGGCTAGCAATCTAAGATCAGTCAATGAAGAATAAACCCAATCCTTTCCTAATCAATCAAAAGGGCAGCTGCAGAGCTGCTCTTTTTTTTCATTAGGCAAGAAAAACTTACCTTCCTAATAATAAACCTAATTTACCCACCTATGAAAACCTTACTTTCAGTTCTATTACTAACTATGGCCAGTTCCGCATTCGCTCAAATAAAAGTTAATCATATAGCTGTTCATGTTTCCAATCTTGAAAAAAGCATGAGTTTTTACGAAACAATCTTGAACTTGGAGGAAATTGAAGAACCCTTCAAAGATGGGCTGCATGCATGGTATGATATAGGAGGTGGCGCCGCTTTACACTTAATTGAAGTTGCCAATACACCCACAGAAATTTCTAAAACAAATCATCTCTGCTTTAGCATGGATGATATGGATGCTTTCATCATTCGATTGAAAAGTAAAAATTATCCATTTGAAGATTGGCCGGGAGAGAAAGGAAAAATCACAACTCGTCCTGATGGAGTCAGACAAATTTACATCCAAGATCCTGATGGATATTGGTTGGAAATTAATGATGATTATTAAAAAGAGAGCCCCGATCACTCGGGGCTTTTTTATTTAATCCTCGTAAATCAATTGAGGCCAACTATCATTTCCCAAATTGATATCAGGGAGAATCTTGTCTGGATCAATTGTCACTTTGGTTACTTTTTTATCTGTTCGAATCAAATGATTCCAAGAATCACCTCTTTGCCAAATTTCTACTGGAAGCATTTGTCTTTCCTTGCTTCCATCTTCAAACTCAATTTCTAATAGTACAGGCATTGGAATTTCTCCTTTATTACTTAGGATAGCTAGATAATTACCACCATATGGAATGACTGCATTGATCCCTAAATCAATATTTCCATTTCCATAGAACCATCCCTTCCAATACCAGGATAAATTTTCACCCGCTACATTTTCCATATGGTTAAAAAAGTCTGAAGGCAATGGATGCTTATAAGCCCAAGTGTTAATGTAGGAGCGGAATGCATTATCAAATCGCTCAGGCCCCAAGATATATTCTCTCAGCACAATCAAACCAATTCCTGGCTTCATGTAGGCAACCATTCCCAAGTTCCCTGTATTTGCCACGTCTGGGTAAGTATCTATCCCTTCTCTGTTCTCATTTTGAAAATAATTATTGTATCTCCTAGTTTGATTCAAGTTTGAAGAGTACTCTCCTTCGTTGAAGGCTAAAGTGCTATAATGGTTGATAAAGGTATTGAAGCCTTCATCCATCCAAGCGTATCTACGCTCATTATTCCCTACAATCATCGGGAACCAATTATGTCCAAATTCATGATCAGTCACGCCCCATAAACCTTCACCTTTAGATGTATATCTACAGAAGTTCAACCCAGGGTACTCCATACCTCCAATGTCAGCCGCCACATTAGTTGCTGTCTCATAAGGAAATTCGAACCACATCTCAGAATAGTGCTCAATAGACGCTTTGGAATATTCAGTAGATCTCGACCACGCCTCTTGCCCGTCTGATTCTTTAGGATAAACTGATTGTGCTAGAATCGTTTTGCCGCTAGGCAAATTAATTTTAGCCGCATCCCAGATAAATGTTTTAGAGGTAGCAAAGGCCACATCTCTGGAATTTTTAATCTGGAAATGCCAAGTGATCATTCCATCCTGCTTAGGCCTGGTCAAGGTGGTATTTTTAATTTCATCAGGAGCAATCAGGTAAACCGTAGTATCACTTTGCATAGCTTTAGCATAGCGGTTTTGAAGCTCTTTGGACAAAACCTCCTTAGGATTCATCAATTTACCCGACCCCACTACTACATGATCATATGGTACAGTAATTTTATAATCAAAATCTCCATATTCTAGATAAAACTCTCCTGCACCTAGATAAGGCTCCACATTCCATCCTTCTACATCATCAAAGACAGCCATTTTGGGATACCATTGCGCAAAAGCATAAATCCAACCATCATTAACTTTCAATCTTCCCATTCTATCCATTCCTTTCTGTGGAACCTTGAAAGAAAAATTCATAGAAATACTCGCTTTCCCTCCTTTTGCAGGAATCGGTTCATTGAACCAAACCTGCATTCTGGTATCGGTAATGATATGCTTTGAGGAGATAGATCCTTTTGATCCTACTTTTGCCTGTACAGCAGAAATATCAAAGCCTCCATCGGTATCTCCGTTGTAGCGGTTTCCCTGAACAGGAGTAGTCAATGTCCCTCTGGAATCTGGTGTAAAGCGATTTTGCTCCAATTGCAACCAAACAAAGTCCAAGTTTTCCGGGCTATTGTTGGTGTAATTAATGGTAATTTTCCCAGTTAATACATGAGCGTTCTCATCGAGAGTTGCCTCGATTTGATAGTCGGCCTTATTCTGCCAATAGTTTTCACTGGGTTTACCGGAAGCCGTTCTGGTATAAGTACCTTTCCGGTCCATAAATTCTCCAAAATCCGCCTGATTATTATCCAAACCTTGCTGCGCATAGGTAAAATTTCCAAGCAACAAGCCTGATAATAACAGACCTGAAAATAATTTTCTGATCATATTCGATTTTTTGTTGGACTTAAAAATAAGCACTATCAGCAATTCCTCAAGCGGAATTCTTTCAAGCGGGTGAGGGATTAACGAATTTTTACAAATGCCTAAAAATTGGAATTAGGATTTTTTGAAGTCAATTTTACGCATCCTAAAATAATCACCAATGAGAATTTTGATTTTGGCAACCTTGATCAGTTTCAACCTGAATCATGCAAATGCTCAAACAGACAGTACTACCCAAAACTTAAATGAAGTTATCATTCAAGAGAACAGGATTCAAATTCCTTTCTCTAAACAAAGCAGAAATATATCTGTAATTACCAAACCCCAGATAGAGACAACTCCTGCTAGAAGCTTACAAGAAGTCTTAGCATTTGTTCCTGGAGTGGATGTGAGACAGAGAGGAGTCACAGGCGTACAGGCAGACATTGGCATTAGAGGTGGTTCATTCAACCAGACTTTGATGCTATTGAATGGAATTAAACTCACCGACCCACAAACAGGTCATCATATGATGAACATTCCTGTACCTTTAATCAATATTGACAGAGTAGAAGTATTAAAAGGTCCTGCTTCAAGGATTTTTGGGCAAAACGCCTATGCAGGTGCGATCAATATTATCACAGAGCTTTCAGATCAAAAAAACCTAAGGGTTCAAGGATATGCCGGTGATTTTGGAATGAAAGGGCTGAATTTTGCTGGTTCTTTGCCAAGTGGAAAGTACAAACAAAACCTTTCAATTTCCTACGATGACTCCAATGGTCACTGGTACAATTCAGACTATCAGGTTAGCAATATTTTCTACGAAGGAGGTTTGGATTTAAATGACCATCATTCTCTCCGAGGCATGATTGCTTATACTGACAGAAGTTTTGGAGCGAACGGCTTTTATACAAGTGCATTCCCAGATCAGTGGGAAAGTCTGCAAACTACTTTAGGGGCACTGAGCCACACTTATACCCAAAACAGATTTAAGTTAAATAGTCGTGCCTATTGGAGGAGAAACAAAGATGAATACCGATTGAGAAGAAATGAACCTTCTTTCTATCAAAACTTTCATACTTCAGACATCTATGCTCTTGAATTGAATGGTAGCTATGAAAGCAAAATAGGAACAACAGGATTTGGCGCTGAGGTTAGGCAGGAAAAAATTGAAAGTAATAATCTTGGAAACCATGAACGGGTTTTGGCTGGTTTATTTTTGGAACATTTGATCCAATTGGGTTCAAAAACGGATCTAAGAGCCGGCGTGTATAGCAACTACTATAATGATTATGGTTGGAAGCATTTTCCCGGCTTAGAGTTAGGCTTCCAAGCAACCGAGGAAATTCGATTGTATTCCGGATATGGAAAAAGCTTTAGAATCCCCACCTATACAGATTTGTATTATGTAGGGCCAACTAATATTGGAAATCCAGACTTACAACCTGAGCAAGCTCAAAACTTTGAAGTTGGTGCAAAGTGGACAAAGGCTGGATTATTTGCCGAGTTGGTCTATTTCAATAGAAACACAGACAACTTGATTGAATGGGTACGCCCTGATGCAAACACTCCTTGGCAGCCACAAAACTTCAACGAGGTCAGTTTTAATGGGATTGAAGCAGCTTTTACTTACAGATGGCAAAGAAGAAGTTCTATGCTACAAATAAAAGAATTGATGCTATCCTATAATTATATAGATGCTAGTTTAGTAAATCAGCCGGGAGTGGAAACCAGATATGCATTTACTGCCTTGAGAAATCAGATGATTGGGGGCTTTTTGGTGGGACTAGGCTCTAAGATTGAACTGAATACTAAGATGAGATATGTAGAAAGAATCAGTCAAGACCCTTATTTCTTGTTAGACATGAGATTGGATTACAACAGAATAGGGAAATTGGGCTTTTTTGCGGAAGTCTCCAATATGACTAATACTGACTATATTGAAGCAGGAACTGTTCAGATGCCTGGACGCTGGTTGAGAGCTGGGTTTATGATAAACCTTGATTAAAAAATTTAGAGTATTCTGCATTTGGGATTTCAAAACTTCGCTTATCGAGATTTGAAATCCCAAATTTTTATTTTGTGATCATTGAGCTTAATCGTCAATATTTTTGAAAAAATTAAATAATTAGGGTTGAAGTGCTAATCTACTTTAATACACAACGCCCTGATGATTGGTGAGGTGTTTTTGGACCATTTCACCTAAATCCTCGCAAGTATGGCCCACATAAAACTTATCGA
>TARA_R100000365_G_scaffold233_1_pt1 | contig 20663 bp, 22 predicted proteins | sample TARA_R100000365 | Tara Oceans TARA_R100000365 (sample SAMEA2620668) | marine metagenome | biome: marine biome (ENVO:00000447); feature: mesopelagic zone (ENVO:00000213); material: "saline water (ENVO:00002010), including plankton (ENVO:xxxxxxxx)" | depth 1000 m | reverse complement strand
CATCGTCTTTTCGGCGACAAAGCTTGCGCTCAAACCGAAATAGAATGGCTTGGGCGGCGGAGCGGTCTCTAGCCGCTCCAGCAAGCCTTGGACGCGCGGTGCAAGGTCCCTTGTCGAAAGCGCCTGATAGAACATGATCGCTTTGATTTCGTCCGACTCGGCCAGTTTCCAAGCCATCTCCAGTCGGGCCTCAGCGGTTTCCCCCCGCGCGCCGCTGGCATTGTCGAAAAAGGTCGCGGCTTTGAAGCCGGCATCGGCGAGAAGGTCGGACACCATCATACCGAGGCCCGCTCCAGCAGTGATGAGAACGACGTCACCAGGGGACTGGACGAGTACGTATCCAGACTCGCGTGCCTGACGTTCGGCTGGCGAGAGCTTGATGTCGGCAAGGCGTTGCGAGAGGGCAAATGGCCGGTCCCTGTGGCGATATCGGGCGCTCTCATCAAGGGTGGCCTTACAATCGAGGGCCAGAAGCCGCCCTTCGGCGGTGACGGCCAGGGGATTGATTTCAACCATCATCAGGTCTTCGTTACGGAACATGCGCACCAGATCGGCCGCGAGCCGAGCCAGCCGCGCGACGGCAACAGCTGGCGCACCAGCGGAGATAAAAAAATCGACGCATTGGTGAGCGTGTACGTTTGCATCGGCCGGAAGCGACATCGAATGGACGCCGCCCTTCTCCTCGATATCGATCCCGCCCTGGGCCGAAAACATCAGTGCGGGGGTGCCAGAAAGATCGTCCAAGATCACCGAAAGGTAGAGTTCAGTCTCAAACGCGCTCGCCGCCTCGATCATCATGACCTGCGGCAGGCCCCGCTCGGCAAGCGCCCCACCTATAACGGTCAGCGTCGCTTCAGGGTCATCACCGGCTTGACGCACAAGACCTGCTTTTCCTCGGCCGCCGAACAGCGTCTGGGCTTTGATGATCTGGGATGACGCGATTTCGCCTGTCGTATCGACCCCACGCTCAAACAGACGGGCGCGCGGCACGGGCAAACCATAGGCCCGCAGCAGAGATTTCGCGTCCCATTCACACAAATCCATCTGTTCTACTTTCCTAGTACAAGTGTGGAAGACGAGAGCGTTTCCACACGCTCCCAATCGATGGCGCTGGCCAGATGCAGAGTCGGCGGAGCCCGATAGCGTCCATCTTCGAGATCTAGATCAAAGCGCAGCAGGCTTTCGGTGAGCGCCTCGTGAAACGAGGCTTCGATGCCCCAGATCGCCGCGCTGTCGGCCCTGGCCGCAAGACGCAGCTGTGCCAGCGCTCCGATGCCGCTTTCGCCGAAAAGACCGATGACCGCATGGCCGCCGCGCGCCGCAGCGGCTTGGACCATCTCTCCCGCTGCCAAGCTACCACATCGGCCCGACTTGGCGGCAATATTGATCTGGCCGAGGTCCAGAAACTGCCCTGCGGCAAGAGGAGAATTGCAGTAGCGGTCCACCACCACGGGAACGCTCGATCCTGGCATCTGGTCGAGGCTGTTTGCGCGCGGCAGCAACTTGCGCGGATCCTCAACGAAACTCAGTCCGTAACGCTCCGCCAGCCCCATCAGTTCGGTGGACTCCGCCTCGCTATAGGCGCCATTGGCGTCACCGCAGATTGCAAAGTCTAATCCGACGGCCGAACGAACGGCACCAAGAATGGCGGCATCGACTTCAATGCCTTGGCCGAGTTTAATCTTGGCAGCACCAAAGCCACGCTTTGCGGCAGCCTCGGCCGCCCGAGCCATTTGATGGGGGCTCCCGCGCGTTACGACCGATGTTGCCGGACCCAAAATCTCCCGTATTGTCTCCCCGTCGTCTTCATATTGAAGATCTGCAATCAGGGTATCGAGCACGGCGCTAAGAGCGCCCACATCTCGTACTTTATGAATATCTTCAGGAACGAACCGAGCCGAAGACAGAAGTGGCCACCCGATATCGGCAAAGAGCGTCAGTAGGGCGGCCTGGCTCACACCGTTCCATGCCGGCCGGCATACCGCTTCGGCGGCCCCTTGCCTGCCCGCACGATCCCAAGCTCGGACGATGAGATAGTCTGCGCTAGTTTCAACGCCACCCGTCGTCCATTCGATCGGCTCCACGTATTTCACAGATACGGCGCGAACTTCAGCCCTGACGATGGGGTTCGGCGTGAGCATTTCTGGCTTAAGGCTTTCGGGATGGGTTATGGAAAAGGGACAGAGCACAGCGCCCTGCCCCCATACAGTTCAGCGCACAGACATCAATTGGTCGTTTCACGCGTGGAATCGATGACTTCCTGCCAGCGCGGGATGTTGGTTTCGATGCGTTCGACGATTTCCTCCCCGGTGGCAAAGATCGGCGAAACACCCATCTGCAGAAGTGCCTGTTGGTAGTCGTCTTGTGAGACCACAGCCTCGATCGCCGCTTGGAGACGATCAACCACCTCGTCAGGCGTATCTTTGTTGACGACGACGACGGACGGCGTTTCGACCATGGCCGTGTCAATTCCCAGTTCAACAACGGTCGGCACATCAGGAAGCACTGCATCGCGCTCCTCGCTCATAAAGGCAAGGAACCGCAGCTCGTCCTCAAAGCCGAGATAGTTCGAGCTCGAGAGGACCGCGACATCGATATGACCGCCCATGAGGTCGGCGACCGATGCAGAGCTTCCCTGGAACGGGATGTCCACAGCGTCGACGCCAGTTGCCTGAAACAGGCTCACGCCATTGACGTGATGGAAACCGCCCTGCCCAGTATGACCCCAGGAAAATTCCCCCGGGGCTGCGCGCATGGCGTCCAGGAGCTCGTCAAGCGTCTGATAGGGGCTATCGGCGGATACCGCGATGGCCGAGGTGAGCTGCGCCATCTGGGCCACGTAGCGGACGTCCTCAAGCGGATCGATCGACTGCTCGCCAAACAGAGACGTCAGAATAAATGTACCCAGCGACTGATGGGCGAGCTTGTAGCCATCGGCAGGACTTGTGACGATTTCCTGGGCCGCGACATAGCCGCCGGCCCCCGTGCGGTTGATCGGCGCCACCGGCTGGCCGAGCTCACCTTCAAGTCGGGCCGCAAGTTCACGTGCCACCTGATCGTTGGCGCCGCCTGCCGAAAAAGGGATTAGCAATTCGAGCGGACGGTTGGGGTAATCCTGACTCATGGCGGGTGTCGCCACCACAATGGCGGCAGCCGCCATCAATGCGCGAACCCAGGTCTTGCGTGCAAACGTCATATCATCCTCCCTGATGAGTGATTATAGATCACTACGTTATCTATTAAGATAACAATGTCAACTAAATTTCTGTCTTGTTCAGCGCCCGCTGCATGCCCGATTTCCACTCGCCCTCATCGAGATTGTCTTCGATGGCGTAAATCTCATGAGCTAGCGCGCCGAAGCGGCTGTCTTCAAAACCGGCGATCATTGCTTTTTTCGCCAGTCTCAGCGCAGATCGGGGAGCCTCCATCATCTCGGAAACCAGGTCATCGAGTGTGCTGCCGAGTTCAGCTTCCGGGACCACCTGATTGACGAGCCCCCAGCTTTCGGCGCGCTCGGCGTCAATGGTCTGGCCGGTGAACATCATCTGCTTGGCCCGGCGCAGACCGATGGCGCGAGACATTCGTTGTGTTGCCCCGACTGTACCCCACCGCGCTTCAGGCGTGCGAAAACTGGCGCGATCCGACGCAATGATGAAGTCGCTGGCCAATGCAATTTCGCACCCTGAACCAACACAAGCACCATCGACGACACAGATGACTGGCATTGGGAGAGCCTCGATGGCGGCGTAGGCGCGGAACCCCCGAAGGCGCCGGGCGCGAACCTGATCCTCGTCCAGCGTCGCCCGCTCCTTGACGTCTGCACCTGCGCAAAAAACACTTCCCTCCGCCTCGATGACGACGAGCGAAATATCGCTATCCTCAGCGAGCGACCTGCAGGCGGCAAAGAGATCGTGCGCAAGCTGGTTGTTGAGTGCGTTGCGGGCGTCAGGGCGGTTGAGCCGCATTCGCGCATAGCTCTTGTCACCTTTTGCGACCTTGGAAAGCGTTATGAAATCGAAGGTCTTCATATGGCGCCTTCCTGTTTGAGGTTGGAAATGCGGGCAGCGTCATAGCCCAACAGGTCTGTAAGTATCGCGTGGGTGTGCTCCCCCAGAAGCGGGGGACGCGCAAAGCCCGGTTGATCGAACCCATCGAATTTGAACGGCAGGGGCAGCCCTTTGAAGGCGCCGGCTACGGGGTGATCGAATTCGCGCACCATCTGGCGCGCCGCCGTATGGGCGTCGGCCAGCACTTCGTCGATATCTCTCACTGGGCCACACGGCACGCCATGAGCGTCGAGCCGCTCCATTACCGCGTCGCGGGGCCACCGAGCGATGGCTTGCGCCAGTTGAGGCATGATCTCGTCGCGGTGCTCAACCCGTGCGCTATTGTCCGCAAATCGAAGATCTGCTCCCCAAGCTTCTATTTCGAGCGCGCGGCAGAGCGGAATCCAGTGCTGATCCGCACCTGTTATGTGAACGTGCCCGCCATCGGCGCATGCAAATGTGGCCGAGGGCACTCGGCCGGGGTGTTCGGTACCCAACCGCTCCGGTACTTCTTCAAGGGCAAAAAACCGGGCCGCAGCCAAAGTGAGGAGCGAAACCTGCCCGTCCAGCATGCTCATATCGACAAACGCACCACGACCCGATTGCCGCCGTCCGATCAGGGCACTCAAAGCAGCTATGGCTATCCAGAGACCCGATGTGAGGTCCGCAACCGGCAGCCCCGCCTTGACTGGACCGCGGCCTGCCTCGCCGGTGAGACTCATCAGCCCGCTCATGGCCTGAAAAACCGTATCGTAGCCCTTGCGGCTCGAGAGCGGACCATACTGGCCAAAGCCCGTGCAGGAGAGATAGACGAGAGCGGGATTAATTGGTTCGAGTGCCCGATAGTCCAACCCATAGCGTTCGAGGGCGCCGGTAGGGAAATTCTCGATCACCACATCGGCATGTGCAACGAGATCGCGAACCAGAGCTTGTCCTTGAGAGCTCTTGAAGTTGACCGTCACCGATTCCTTGGAGCGGTTGCAGGCATAGAAATAGGCACTGCGCTCGCCCTGACGATCGGGATCGCCTTGGGCAAAAGGCTCGTAGGTTCGCGTTTCGTCACCACCCTTGGGGTGCTCGAGCTTTATCACCCGGGCACCCAGTTCGGCCATGATCATGCCCGCAAAGGGGCAGGCCAGAACGCGGCCCAGTTCGAGAACGGTTATGCCTTCAAGCGGTCTCATGCCGACTGCTCGCGATAGCTGCGCATGCGGGCATTTTCTTTTTGCCCCAGTGCGATCCCCTCGAGCAGCGGAATGTCAGCAACTGCATAGAGAAGCTTTTTGGAGGCCGACACCGCCATAGGTGCGGCGGCAGAAATCTCCCCGGCCAAGTCTCTAGCCCGTTCAAGTGCACCGCCAACGGGAACGCATTCGGACGCTAGACCCAGCATCAAAGCTTCGTCGGCGGCCACGCGGCGACCTGTTGCGACCAATCCGAAAGCGGCCTTGCGGCCCACATGCTTGACCAGCGAAGCCATGACAATGGCCGCAACGATCCCGTGCTTGACTTCAGGATAGGCAAAGATCGCATTTTCGTCAGCAACGACGTAGTCGCAGGCGAGCGCCAGTCCGGCTCCTCCCCCCATGGCGAAGCCATTGACTGCCCCGATGACTGGCGTGCTCATTTGTGGGATCACCGCGTGCAGGCGGGCTGTGAGCCTGGCCCGTTCTTCGACACGATCGGAGTTGTCGGGCGTAAGAGTTTTGAATTCGGAGGTGTCGGCGCCAGCGCAAAAGCCGCGCCCCGCTCCGGTAAGAACGACAGCGCGCACGCCATCGTTGTCGTCGGCCTCTTCAAGTGCGGCCACCAGAGCGCGGGTCAATTCAAAATCAAGCGCATTAAGCTTATCGGGCCGGTTCATCGTCAGAATGCGAACGGAACCATCGTCGCGCGTGGCGAGCACGTCACTCATCTATGCAAACTCTCTCCTTGAGGGGACTGATTGGGGGAAGCGGGAAAGCCGCGCGATGGCGGTTTCCAGTTCCTCGGCCAGACGGGCCATTACGTCCGCAGCAGGGGGGATATCCGAAATTAGACCGGCCGATTGACCGGCCTCGATCTTGCCCATCGCCACGTCACCATGAAGTGCGGCCTGCTTGAGGCTTGCGCCCGAGAGCAATTGCTTCCAGCGTTCGGGATCAGCTGCCGGGAGCCCTGCGGCCTCGGCAGCCAGAACTGACGCCGTAAAATCATTGCTCACGCAACGCACAGGCAGATTGCCGCGGCCGGCCAATACCGTATCAGCGATATCGGCATGCGCCACGGCACGCTTGTAATTGTCGTGGACGCCGGCCTCGCGAGTCATGAGGAACCGCGTCCCCAACTGCACTGCCTCAGCGCCCAGCGCCAGTAGTGCCGCGATGCCACTGCCATCGGCCACGCCGCCGCCAGCGACGACGGGGCAATCGACCAGCCCGAGAATCCGACGGACGGCGACTAGCGTGCTCACGCCATTGTCGGGCGGATGCCCCCCGGCTTCGGTTCCCACAACGATTACGCCATCGGCTCCCTGCTCGGCAGCTTTTTCGGCGTGTTTTGCAAAAGCGGTCACGTGCAGCCACAGGCTGCCCAGGTCATGAAAGCGCTTAAGATGCTCACCTGGTGCGCCCTGTGAAGCAATAATTACAGAGGGCCGGGCATCTGCGACGATATCGAGGATTTCTTCGACGCCCTTGCGATAGAGCGGCACGTTAACGCCCCACGGCCGATCGGTGGCACTGCGCAATTGGACGAGTGCCGAGCGCAGATCATCTGGCCGCATCGGGCCAGCAGCAAGAATGCCCAAACCGCCGGCGTTGGATACCGCGGCCGGCAGAGCCACGTTGGACGACGCCCAGCTCATCCCGGCTTGAATAATGGGGTAGTCGATCCCCAAACGCTGCGAGAGCGGGGTCGAGACAGCCATTACATCGGCTCCGTCTCAAAAAGGCTGGACGGCTCGGGCGTTTGAAGGTCGTCCTCGGCCACATGTCCCTTGAGATCGGCAAGCAGTTCAAGCGAACCGCGGGTCGCCTTTTCCATCAGCGCCATGAACTGAAGTCGCTCGTCGTTAGTAAGGTAGGCGAGCATGCGACGATTGCGCTCACGGCTGGTTTCGAGCACCTGCCGAACGACCGCCTTGCCATCCTCGGTAAGCCTGAGCAGTGTACTGCGTTTGTCGCGCGGATTATCCTGGCGAGCGATCAGCAAGCGCTCTTCGAGCGCTGCAGTCGTCCGGCTCATCTGGCTCTTTTGCACGCCGGCGCGCTGAGCGAGCACGTGAAGTGGCGCAGCGCCAAGGTAGTCGAGCACCGCAAGAGCTCGCCAATCATGCATATTGAGTTCGAACTGCGGCTTGATGTCGAGCAGCGCGATGCGCGTTGAAACTCCTGCTAGCCGCTGCAGATTGTAGGAAAAGAGATCGCGAATGTCGCCGCTCTCACCACCAATCCCGTCTTTTTCTGTCCCTGCCATCTGAGCTGCTCTCCGTTACGACATCCTTGCGTTGGTGGTTTCACAGACCCGTGCCAATGTCTATCAGATAGATGTCGCTTCGTTCAAACCGGTTGTAGTTATGAATGATATGGTTGACATTATCTACTACTTTTTTCAATGTCACCTCAGATTTCGAGCCGGAAGTGGAGTGAAACGTGGCGATGGAGCGGGATGTCATCCTCAACGAGTGCTTTGCACGCGACGGTCTGCAAAACGAATCCCATTTCGTGGAAACCGCCACCAAGATCGCCCTGATCGATAGCTTCACTTCACTAGGATTTAGACGCATCGAGGCCACCTCCTATGCAAACCCCGAACGCGTGCCGCAATTTGCCGACGCAAGCGAGGTGCTCGCCGGGATGCAGCGCGGCCGAGGAGTGTTATACAAAGCCAGCTGTGGCAATGTTCGCGCCGTGGAACGCGCCAATGCCGACTTTGACTTAGGTGCAGGGCCGAACGAGATTAGTCTTCTCGCCTCGGCTAGCGAAGGTCATTCCAAAAAGAACCTGAACGCCACAAAGGCCGAGCAGTGGGCGCGGATTGCTGCAATGGTTGAGACGGCAGGCGGACGCTACAACCTTGTCGGATCACTGTCTGTTGCCTTTGCCTGCCCGTTCGACGGTCTTACATCACCCGACGTCGTTACACAGGATTGCGCGCGATTTGCCGATCTGGGTGTAAAGACCATCAGTCTCGGTGATACCATCGGCGCGGCGACCCCGGACCGGATCGAGGCCATGTTTGAGTGCTTGGTCGCAGCCCATCCGGACCTAATATTTGTTGCCCACTTCCATGATACGCGCGGGCTGGGGCTCGCCAATTGCCTCGCCGCCTATCGGACGGGCTGCCGGCACTTCGATTCTGCATTTGGTGGTGCAGGGGGACATCCGGCCAACATACAATACGGCAATGGCTACACCGGCAACGTGGCGACCGAGGATCTGGTGAACATGTTCGAGGCCATGGGCATTCGCACCGGAATCGATCTGGCCAGGCTTATCGATACTGCCCGCACCTGCGAGGCGGCAGTCGGACGCGAGCTGTACGGCAAAGTAACACGCACCGGCCTATCTCCTTTCTTGGGAGCGGCGCAATGAATGCCCTCCCCCAACCGGCAACCCTCGCTAAACTGATCGACCATGCGGCGCGGCACTTTGGCGATGCGGAAGCCATCGTGGCGGTCGACGGGCGCAAGAGCTACGCGCAGATTGATCATGACAGCGACGCGGTTGCCCGCGCCCTTACCGCGGCCGGTGTTGCAAAAGGTGACCATGTCGGCATTTGCGCTGGTAATACCGTACAGTGGGTGACGTTGTTCTACGGAATCGCCAAAGCCGGAGCTGTGTGCGTACCGATTAACACGCGGCTCAAGCCTGCGGAAATTCGATATCAGCTGGGCCAAGCTAAAGTAAAACTCCTGTTTCTAGCCCGCCGACTGCTTTCGATCGATTTCCTTAGGCTGTTTGAAGACGTCGCAGCAGGTATGGCAAGCGGATACCCACAACCCGATTTGCCCGATTTACGTGAGGTCGTCCTGCTCGGCGTAGACACTCACCCCCGTTGCCGCTCCATAGGCGAATTTCTGAGCTTGGGTGCCGAACGCCCGATGCCGACCCCGCCCCGCGAAGATGACATCGCGCTGATTCAATACACTTCCGGCACGACGAGCCTACCCAAGGGCGCCATGTTGACCCATCAGGCTATGGTGCGCAACGCTGCGGCGGTTGCTGAACGGATGGGCCTCTTGGCGGGTGATCGCTATCTCAGCGCTCGACCCTTTTTTCATGTTGCCGGCACCACGCTTTCTATCGCCGCTTCTGCAACCGTCGGCGCCACGTTGGTTACAATGCTGCGGTTCACCGCCGAGGATGCAGTGGAACTGATGGAAACCGAAGCCTGCACGCATTTTTCCGGCAATGACACCATGTTCCTGATGCTGCTCGAACGCGACGACGCCCGACAGAAAAGCCGCCTGCGCGGCGGATGGGCCGCGGCATCGCCTCCGGTAATTGAACGCGCGATATCAGAACTGGGCGCCAGCGATCTCGTCGTTGCCTATGGATTGTCAGAAGCCTCACCCAATGTCGCTGTCTCAGATCGCAGCGATGCGCCGACCGATCGCATTGCCGGCTGGATGCGTCCTCACGGGGGGCTTGAGGTGCGAATTGCCGATTCCGAGACAGGTTTGAGCCTGCCCGCTGGGCAGCGCGGCGAGATTCAGGTACGGGGTTGGTCGGTGATGAAAGGCTATTTCGAAAAGCCCGAGGAAACCGCCGCCGCCCTGGGCGAGGACGGCTATCTACGCACTGGCGATTTGGGCGTAATGGCAGAAGACGGTCGGATACGCTTTCTGGGCCGGCTCAAGGAGATCATCCGCGTCGGCGGCGAAAACGTTTCACCAGGAGAGATCGAAGACATCCTACTCACCCATCCCGCCGTTGCCCAGGCCCAGGTCGTTGGAATGCCCGACCGGCGCCTGATCGAAATCCCGGTCGCGTACGTCGTGCCTAAGGGTGGCATAGCGCTCAAACCTGAAGACCTGCTGGCCTGGGCCAAGGAGCGCTTGGCCGGATTCAAAATACCAAGGCATATCGCGATCGTAGACAGTTTCGAGCCGCTCGGTCTTACTGCCAGTGGCAAGGTGCAAAAGGCACAACTGAGGCAGGATGCCATTCAAAGGTTTCGCTGAACCGCAAACTAGCGTACGGCGCCTGCAGCCAATTGAGACTAGGCTGGCAGTGTCCATACTGCAATTGGCGCAGAACTAGGCCTGCCATCCTGATATCGAGCGCGTCGAAAAATGCTGACGTCTACAGAAGCCAGCCCGGTGCACTCATGTGCTGCGATGGTTTCAAGCGGGGAGGTATAGGCCGCGTTCTTGCTGAAGACGCTGTCGTCCACGCCACCCAGTGTTGCCGCCCGATGGATTGCAGCGTTGATATGGGGCTCGGTGCGAAAACTCATTCGCTCGGTTGCCCGCTCATCGATGTCTTTGGTGGCATTATGGAAAGCGCCCATCGCCACCTCCTCAATTATATTGGTCGAAATTGCTTACCCTTGCGGCGTACGCAACGTGCCTTCAAAAGGAGGGATTTCGTGTTCCAGCGGGCTCAGTCGAGGGCCCGGGAAAGAACGCGAACTGAACCCTGAGTGTGCTCATTTTGCACACGACTTCCTTTAACTTACTGATTTTCCATCATTTTCTCCCCAGTCCATCATGGGCGCGATGGAGAATTCTCTATTTTTTCGGTCACCTACAGATATTTCCTAAATCATACCGAGATCGGGCCGACCGACATTGCGGTCCTTCGTAATAAATATGCCTTTCACCACCCGATTTTTCAAAGTGTTACCATCTCAATGTAAGCTTGGGTGCGCCGATAAAGTTCAGATATGGGCGATCAGGCCTCCCCAACCAAATCCCGAAAAAATCCTGCTTAGCCAAATGGCTAGCGAAGTTCTGCCTGGTGCGATGCTCTGTTGGATCCCTGTGGGAAGCGCACTAGGCCGGAACGGCACGAGCCAGTGACTGACCCGCCGGGATGGTCGGCGATGCGGCGTTGAGCTGCTCGACGGCAAATCCCGCTGCTGACTTGTATTTGGCCATGAACGCGCTGCGTTCGTGGGATGGAATGACGTCTTCGATGTCCTCGAATACGCCGCCGCACCGCTCGTCGACAATGTTGAGCAGTCCGAACGGTCCGGCGCTGCGGTTGCGCAGGATGACCTGGGAAATCGGGCCGCAAAGCTTTTCATTGTAGGCGGCCAGCGCGGCCGGGGTGATGCCTTTTTCGAGCATGGCGGCACCGAGCACGCGAGCGTCGACGATCGCCTGGCTGGCGCCATTCGAGCCGGTTGGGTACATGGCATGCGCGGCGTCGCCCATCAGTATCACCGGCCCGTCCTGCCATGTATCGACCGGATCGCGGTCGATCATGGGGTTCTCATAGGCGATGTCGGCGCGGCTCAACAGGTCCGGCACGTCCAGCCAGTCATAGCGCCAGTCGGCGAAATGGTCGATGAACTCTTCGACAGCGGTGGGCCGGAACCAGCCGCTGTTCGTCCAGTCCCCGCCGGTCTCAACGGTTCGCTCGGCGATCCAGTTGATGGTGGCAAGCCCGGTTTCAGGATCGACCGGGGAGATGGGATAAAAAACCAGCCTGTGCCGGTGCGTGCCCAGCCCCACGAAGGATGAGCCGGTGCGGATCGGCTTGGCCTTTGTGGTGCCGCGCCACATGATGGCGCCGCCCCAGTTGATGGGAGGCTGATCGGGGTGCATCTGGGCGCGGATTTGAGAGTGGATGCCATCGGCGCCGACAAGCAGCGTGCCCGTCTCTTGCGCCGTATGGCCGTCCGCGAGACGGATTTGCGCGCTAACGGTGCCGTCGGAAGCGTGCTCGTAGCCGGTCACCCTGTGGCCGAGCTTGACGCAGCCGGGCCCGGCGCGCTCGACGAGCTTGTTGTAGAGCAGCATGTGCAGGCGGCCGCGATGGGCCGAATATTGCGGCCAGCTGTAACCGGCCAATAGTCCGCGCGGCTCGGAATAGATGTCGTTGCCGTTGAGCCCGACCAGCGCCCATTCCCTGGATGGCACGCCGATCGTATCGAGATCGTCAGGGCCGATGCCGAGGTCATAGAGCTCGCGGACCGCGTTGGGCTGGAGATTGATCCCCACCCCGAGCGGAGCGAGTTCGCGTGCGGACTCAAATACGGTGAATTTTACGCCGATCTGATGAAGCGTCAGCGCCATGGCCAGACCGCCAATGCCGCCGCCGGCGATGAGTACGCGAGGTTCGGTCACTGATTTCCCCTATCTCTTTTTCGCGGAAACTAGCCAATTGCGGCGGCAGTGTCCAACCCGCCGGCCCGCTCGAGCGGCGATCTTCCGTTGTCAGTCGATGGCGTAAAGATCGATCTGAACGGCATTGGCCAGCCGCGCACCGGTGCCCACGAACATGGTCTTGTTGATCCATGCGTAATCTGGATGGCCGGTCTCGAGCCGGGCACCGCTTCGCATGTAATAGGATTGCGGTGGGCAGGCTTCTCCCGCCGCCAGCCTTTGGATCACGTCCTCGGGGCCGTGCCGGATGCCGAAGTTGCGTATCTCGATTACCGCACCGTCATCGGTTTCGAAGGCGTAGCGCGCATCGAGTTCGGCAATGCCTCCCTCCAGGATCATCTGCCAATCGGCGCCCATGTCGAGAATGCGGCCGGAAATCTTCGGTCCATGCACGCGCCCACCCTTGATGGGTATGACCCGCTTTGCGCCGGCGGCGGACGGTCCCACGCTCACGGGCTTGGAGAGATGGACCTCGAGGGTACAGAAATAGCTAAGGCCGGGGGTAGGAAGAGAGGTCAATATTGGCTCGTCGATGTGGTTGGCGCCGGAAAGCCATAGCCTGACCAGCCGCGAATATCCACCGCCGTTCGTGCGATGGGACCTGCCGCTCAACGTTCCACGCCAGCGTTCTGATCCCGGCGGTCCTGGTGTCAAAGCGCTCGCTCTTTAGTCGTCGTCGAATTATTTCGCGATCCTCCGACCGGCAGGGCGATGGCGCCCGCGGTAAGGACGGTGGCCAGCATCGCCATGTTGTGAAGGTATTTGGGCAAGGGCTCCACATCGCCAAGAAGCGGGAAATAGGCAAAGGCATTGCGCCCATGAAGGGCGTCGTCCGCCATTTTGTATATGTGGTGCACAAGGGGCTTGCTTCAAGACCCTCGCCTCGTCGTAAACGACTTGCCCCTGACACTATGTGAGGCTGAGAAATGTTCAATTTCGATCATCAAGTGATCATCGCCGGAGGCGGCCCGACAGGACTGATGCTGGCGGGCGAGCTGGCGTTGGCGGGCGCAGATGTCGCCATTGTTGAGCAGCGGCCAAACCAGGAGGTTGAGGGCTCCCGAGCGGGCGGCCTGCACCCGCGCTCAATCGAAGTCCTCGACCAACGTGGCATTGCCGATCGATTCATCGCCCAAGGCGAGAAGCACCATGTGGTCCATTTTGCCGGAGCGCTTCTCGATGCCAGCGATCGCCCGTCCCGTCACAATTACACACTCGCACTGTGGCAGGAGAAAATCGAACTGGGCCTCGCCGAATGGGTTTCGGAACTACCGGCGAAATTCTATCGCAGCTGCAAGGTTACCGGCTTCACCGAGCGCGATGACGGCGTATCCGTCGCCCTGGATGATGGCCGGTCACTGGGCGCGCAATATCTTGTCGGTTGCGATGGCGGGCGCAGCATCGTGCGCAAGAAGGCCGGCATCGGTTTTCCGGGCTGGGATTCCGATATCAGCTATCTGATCTTCGAAGCGGAGATGTCGGGCCCGCAACTTGGCATCCGTCACGGCCCGAAAGGTCTTTATGCCATCGGTCCGCTGGACGGCGAAAATCGCTTCCGCGGCGTGATAACCGAGCAAGAACTCGAACGGGGAGACGGACCCGATATCCATGACCTGCGCCGGGCGCTGGCCGCGGCGTATGGCACCGATTTCAGCGTTCGCAACGTCACCTGGCTCTCACGCTTCACCGATGCCGCGCGTCAGGCCGAAACCTATCGCAAAGGCAGGATCCTTGTGGCGGGCGACGCCGCCCATGTCCACTCCCCCGCAGGAGGACAGGGGCTGAACATCGGGCTACAGGATGCCGTCAATTTGGGCTGGAAACTCGGCCAGGTGGTCAGGGGAATTTCAGCGGACGATTTGCTGAACTCCTATCATACAGAGCGACACCCCATCGGAGTGGCCCTGCTCAAAAGCACCCTTGCGCTGACCGCGCTGAATCGTGGCGACGAACGGACCAATGCCCTGCGTGAGATGATGGCCAAAGTGATGCAAATGGACGGGCCGCGAAAATGGTATGCGGCACAGATGTCCGGATTGGACGTGCATTACGACCTTGGCGAGGGTCACCCACTGTTGGGGCGGCGGATGCCCGATCTCGACATCACGACCGCAAACGGCCCGACGACGGTCTTCAATCTTCTTTACGATGCCCGGCCGGTGCTGCTGACCTTAGGCGAAACCGAGAACTTCGATATCGCGGATCGGGAAAACCGCATCAAGCTGGTTGAAGCGACGTTGGAGGGAACCATCGAGCTTCCCGTCATCGGTGCGGTCGAAACGCCTGCGGCAGTCCTGATCCGGCCCGATGGACATGTTGCCTGGGTCAAGGATGGGAATCCTGGAAGCCTTGGCGGTGCAATCGCCAAGTGGTTTTGACCGCAACGTGGTACTGACGGGGAATGGAGCAAGGTGGGTGTCCTGTATGATCGTTCGGTTCACTGGATGGGCCATCGACCGGCGTACGGCGAGTTCTGGCATGGCACCTGGGAGAACGGCAGAAGCTATATTCGGCGCATCGATCCTTCTAGCGGTGAAGTGCTGCAGCGACTGGACATGCCGGGCGGGACGGCGGTTTCGGGCCTCGAATCCGATGGCGGCGACCGCTTTTTCTGCGGGGGCGGAGACGGCCCGGTGGTCCGCTCGATCCGAAGACCGAGCCGTATCGTCCCGTAGTGATCGGGAACACCCCCTCGCCTCGGTCCATGCCGGCTTGCGGAACGCCATCTTTTGTCTGAAGCTTCCGAACAGTTCCGAGATTGCACGAACGCATGGCCCACTCTAGCGAACCCGCCAGTCTCTGGCGCAAGGAAACAAAATGAGTTTCGTCAACAGAACCGAGGCTGGTCGCAGGCTGGCGAGGGCCCTCGCAGATTATCGGGACATGGAGCCGGTCGTTTTTGCCCTGCCCCGTGGCGGCGTTCCTGTGGCTGCCGAAATCGCCGAAGCGTTTTCAGTGCCCCTGCATCTTCTCATCGTCCGCAAGATAGGCGTGCCGGGCCAGCCAGAGCTTGCCGCTGGTGCGGTTGTCGATGCCGAACACCCGATCGTCGTGCGCAACGACGATGTGATCCGCGGCGCACGGGTTTCAGAAGCCGAATTCGAAAAGGCGATGCGGGACGAAGTTGAGGAGATCAAACGCCGCCGTTCCGTTTATGTGGGTGAACGAGCATATCCGGAGATCAAGGACAGGATCGTGATTGTCGTGGATGACGGCATCGCGACGGGAGCGACAATGCGAGCGGCTCTGCGGGGGTTGCGCAGCCGCGGCCCCCGACAGATCGTGGTGGCGACCCCTGTCGCGCCGAGCGAGACGCTGAATCTGTTCACACAGGCCGATCAGGTCGTCTGTCTTGAGCGTTTCAGCGATTTCGGCTCGATCGGGGAATATTACGGCGATTTCCGCCAGGTCGACGATGCCGAAGTCATAGCGGCTCTTGAGAAGTCCAGGCGCGCCGAGCGCTAGGCCGGGCGGTCAAGCGCAGCGATGTGACGCTCGATCTCGGACGTCGGATGATTGACGAGATCGCTGGCAAGCTCAGTGACAATCCTGTCGCGGTTCGCCTTTCCGGTGCTCCGAAGGACGCCCAAGGCCTTCGGCGGGGCCACAATCACTATCCGGGTCGACTTGCGCTCCTCGGCTATGCGGTCGAGTTCCCGCGCCGTTTCACTGAGAAACGCCACTTCGGCCTCGGCGTGCCGGTCGGTCTGATCTGAGCCGCTGCGCGAGCCGTCATGGCTGTCATAGACCCGCGTCGGACGGTCCCGGCCCATATCACGGGCGGGCGGGTGAGGCTCTACCTGTACGCTCAAAGGCTTGAGATTGGGTGCCTTCTCATCGCCGGCATTCTCAAAAAACAGCGCCTTGGCGCCATCGCAGACGAGAACCAGTGTGTCCTTGGGAAAAATTGGCCGGCGGGAAGCGCGCATGACCGAGACCTCGCAACTACTTTTCAATGGTGCGGAAGGCGTGGTCGCGATCCGCTGCGGCCAATGTTGTCCCGCTCGGCGCTACCAGCATTGATCGGGATCAGTTGGGGCGACGCCCGAGGATTGAGATTCACGCCGGCGAGATCGGTTTCGAACTTGCGTGTTTGATCGTCCAAGGGCAGCAGTTTCGCGCGCTCATGCGTCCAGCGAAGCGCATCTGGTGAAATGATCTTCACTAGCCATCCCGATGCACCATTCTGGCTCACGAGAAAGTCCGGATCCGAGTTTGCTTCGGCGGAGCGTAACCGTCGTTGATCGGCGTCAAGGACCGTCGCCAACTCGAAGACGTGCAGCCTGCTATCGCCAATCAAGGTTTTCACCCAGATGGACTGGCGGGGAGTTTGTCTGCTGGTGGCGCTAAATTTGCACTGGCGCCCAACTATTGCTGCGTTCGCTGGCAAAGATGGCATCGAGCACGGCCATATTGATGATCGCATCGGCCACGTCGTGCTCAAGCGGCTGCTTTGCAGTTATGGCTCGGGCAAAGGCGTTGGCCTGCTCAGTATATTGATCACAGGCGGGCACAATCTCGCGGCGCGCCAATTCTCCACCCAGGCTTTCCCCTTTGTCGATCACGATCGCAGTATGCCGATCGGCCGGCGCATTGAACGGAATTGCTATCTCGAGCCGGCCCGATGGCCCCAGGATCTCCAGAGACTGGGCCGGTACGAGCTGGGTGGCGCTGGTAAAGTTCAGTTGGCGCCCCTCGCCGAAATCGAGCAACACGCTGGCCAACCGATCGGTGCCGAAACCGGGGTCGCGATCAATCAGCGCCAGGGCGCGCACGGGCGTAGCCTCAAAGAAATACCGACCGGCCACAACCGCGTAGCAGCCGATATCGAGTAGCCCCCCGCCCCCGATCTCGGCCTTGTTGCGCACATTGTCCGGTTCGACGTTGTGATAGGCGAAAAGCGCTCGCATCGCTTTGACCTCCCCCAGCTCGCCGGACCGCACAATTTCCCTGGCCCGCTTCCACTGGGGGTGATGGCGCACCATGAAGGCTTCCCCTATCAGGATCCCCTCTGGCGCCGACCGGAGGCGTCGGGCGTCGTCTGCGGTGATGCCGATAGGCTTTTCACAGAGCACATGCTTGCCCTTGCTTGCCGCCGCCAGGGTAAAATCGACGTGCAGATGATTGGGCAGTGGATTATAGACGGCGTCGATCTGGGGGTCGTCGAGCAACTGCTCATAGCTGCCGTACGCCCTTGGTATGGCAAACCGGTCGGCAACCGCCTGGGCTCGCGCCCCATTGCGCGATGCAATCGCAACGATCTCGGCGTGGGGCGATTTGAGCAGTCCGGGAATGACGTGATTGATGCCGATGGCTGCGGTGGACAAGATTCCCCAGCGGATTTTTTTGTCCCTACTCATGCGCGGCTCCTGTTGATGGCTTGAAAGATTGAACAAGGCGGCCGGTGCGGTTGGCCTTCAGGGCCTGCCGTCTGCTTGCACGGCCCTGAGCGCATCGGCCACCAGGGCATGATCTGCAACGTCGGTCAGGCCGCTCACGGTGGCCGCCCCTATGACACCCGCAGAGCGCACGACGATGGGAATGCTGCCCCCGCTGGCGACGTAGTCGGCTTCGGGAATGCGCCAGCGCTTGGAAAAATCCCAGTTCTTGTGCTGGGCCTCAATACGCATATACAGCGAACTCTTGTGAAACCGCACCGCCACCGCCCGCTTGCGCCGGACCCAATCGATATTGTCGGGCGTCGCTCCGGGCATGAGCGCGAGAAAGACCGGTGCATTGCCATGGGAAACTTCAATGGCGATCGGCAAGCTCTGGCGTGTTGCGGCATCGCGGATATAGGCCCCGATGGCCCAGGCGACGGCATAATCGAAGCGCTCGAGAACGAGGCTCTGGTGTTGGGAGGTCAGCTCTTCAAGCGTTGGTTCGATGGGGCTCATTGGGATGTCCTTGACTGTGGTGCTACATGGCGGAATAGCCGCCATCGACGTTGATGATGGCGCCGGTGACGAAGGCGGCAGCCGGCGAGCACAAGAACAGGGCGGCGCTGGCGACATCGTGCGGCTGTCCCCATCTGCCCATTGGCGTGCGCTCGAGAATGCCGCGAGAGCGTTCGGGATCGTCACGCAGACCTTGGGTAAGAGGCGTTGCGATCCAGCCGGGTGCCACTGCGTTGACGCGGATGGCATCGGGCGCATAGGCGATGGCGAGAGACTTGGTCAGTTGCGCGATACCGCCCTTGCTGGCCGCATATCCGGGCACAAGGCCGCCTCCGAAAAAGGACAGCATGGACGCCATGTTGAGAATGGCCCCGGTTGGCGATCTGGCCAAAGCAGGCCGCGCCGCCGCACAGCAGCGCATGGCACCATTAAGGTTCACCTCGACAATCTGGGCGAAAACCGATGGGTCGAGCTCTTCACCGCGCCGGATGATCCCGGCGCAATTGACGAGGCAATCGAGTTCGCCCAGAGCAGCGACCTCGGCTTCAACAGCCGATGAGTCGCGCACATCGAGCGTGATGGCGGTCGCGCGGGACAATCGGGGGTCGGCGGCCAGGGCTTCGATTTCCTGGTCACTAACGCCGGTGACAGTGACATTGGCTCCGGCCGCGAGAAAGCCTTGCGCGATCGCCGCGCCGATGCCCGAGCTGCCACCCACCACCAGAACGTGCCTATCACAGTACCACTCCTGCGCCCAGGAAAAGCTGACAGGATCGGCTTGTATCATCGGTCTCAACGAATGAACCGGTCGAGGTAGTCGGCGCCCAGCCCGACCGATTCATAGTGCTCGCGACACATGTCGATCTTGCTGAACACGTCCTCGTATCCGGTGTGCCTGTTATCGGAATCGAGATAGATCATCGAGCCGGTGATGTTGAAAAACGTGATCATTTCCGGGCAGTCTTCCGGAACCACAAGCGTATGGATTTCACCGGGTGGCTCGAAGACGTATGATCCGGTCTCGGCAACCCAGTCGTGCTCGAGATAGTGCCAGCGCCCCTTGATCACATAGCCATGCACAGGATTGGGGTGCAGGTGACGCGAGAGCACGCCCGAGCGTCTGACCCGCAAAAGATTGCACCACTGCCCCGCGAGCGTATTGAGCATGAGCGGGCGAAACCAGACGCCTTCGGCCTGGGGCACCCAGACGCGCTCGTCCTCGGGTATGGCGGGCACGGCGATCTCGGCAGCGGCCAGGACGTGCGTTGAACCGTTCATGTTCCGGTACATATATGGTCTCCGATCACTATGAGGTCAGCCCGTGGTGCCCTGCTCGGCTTTCCAGGCGCGATATTCGTCTTCCGCCGCTTCGCTGAGAGGGTAATATTTGCGCAGGTCTCCGCCCTGCGACAGACGAAGGCGCGAGAACTCTTCCCACTCCACGTGATGGCTGCAGCGCTCGATCAATTCCTCGGCCATGGCAACGGGAACCGAGACGACGCCGTCGTCATCGGCGACGATGATGTCTCCAGGCATGACCAGAACATTGCCGCACGCGACCGGCACGTTGACAGCAAAGGGAATGATTTCGGTCTGGGCGTGATAATTGGGCGTCACGCCCCGCACCCAGATGCCAAGATCGAGTTCCTTTGCCTTGGCGGAATCGCGGATGCAGCCATCGACAACGATGCCCGAACCGCCGCGACCGGCCAGGAACGTCAGCATCATCTCGCCGAAAATTCCGCTCGCCATATCGGCGCGCGCATCGACAACGACCATGTCGCCGGCCTGCGCGGGATAAAGCACGTGGCGATGGAGCTGCAGCTCGGGGTTCTCGTACTCGCCGGCGCCATAGATGTCTTCGCGCTTGGGCATGCACAGGAGCGTCAGTGCGGGACCGGCGACCGAATAGCCCTGCCGCAGCGCATTCGGCCCGCGCATATGCGGATTTCGAATGCCCATGAAGGAGAGTTCACTGCTTGCCGTCGCCGATCCGATTGCGGCCAGTGCGTCGCAGATGCGTTTGGCGGGACGCGTTATGTCCTTGATTTCCGATGGTGATTGCACAGCGTGCCTTTCCTGTAATGTGTATCTGCCGGACGCGTCAGATCCACCCGCCGTCAGCGATATGGTTCTGACCGGTGATTGCCGAGGCCTCCTCGGAGCATAAAAACAGCGTCAGCCGGGCGATATCGTCGGGGACGAGCCGGCGCTTGAGAGCCTGACGCTCCTCGCGCATGGCATCGGCCTCGGGCGTGAGCCATTTTGCGATCTGCCGTTCGGTCATGATCCAGCCTGGAGAAATTGCATTGACGCGGATACCGTCAGGGCCGAAATCGCGGGCCAGGGACTTGACGAGACCCAATATGCCTGCCTTTGCAGCGGTATAGAGCGGCATGCCGC
>TARA_R100000365_G_C2748648_1_pt1 | contig 20669 bp, 19 predicted proteins | sample TARA_R100000365 | Tara Oceans TARA_R100000365 (sample SAMEA2620668) | marine metagenome | biome: marine biome (ENVO:00000447); feature: mesopelagic zone (ENVO:00000213); material: "saline water (ENVO:00002010), including plankton (ENVO:xxxxxxxx)" | depth 1000 m | reverse complement strand
GTCAGCTTCAAGAAGCTGCGCAAGCGGCTGGTACGCGGCGCGCTGAAGGCGATCGACGACTACAAGATGGTCGACCGGCGCGCAGTGGATGCCGGCGAGGCCAAACGCCCGAAATGGCTGGTCTGCCTGTCAGGCGGCAAGGACTCTTATGGCCTGCTGGCCGTGCTGTTGGACTTGCAATGGCAGGGCGCGCTGCCGGTGGACCTGATCGCCTGCAATCTGGATCAGGGCCAGCCGGGCTTTCCGAAACATGTGCTACCGGAGTGGCTGGAGAAGGTGGGCGTCAAATACCGGATCGAGACGCAGGACACCTATTCCATCGTCACCGAGAAAGTGCCGGAGGGGCGCACCTTCTGCGCGATGTGCTCGCGCCTACGCCGGGGCATTCTCTACCGCATCGCGCGGGAAGAAGGCTGTGACGCCATCGTGCTGGGCCATCACCGCGACGACGCCCTGGAAACCTTCATGATGAATTTCGTGCACGGCGGACGGCTCGCCGCGATGCCGCCAAAACTGCTGAATGATGAGGGCGACTGTTTTGTGCTGCGGCCGCTGATCACGGCGGCGGAGGACGACCTCGCCAAGTTTGCCGAAGCGATGGAATTCCCGATCATCCCCTGCAATCTGTGTGGCAGTCAGGACGGCCTGCAGCGCGTGGCGATGAAGCAGATGCTGGATGAATGGGAACGCAAGAAGCCCGGTGTGCGCCAAGTGATGGCACACGCGCTGGCCACGGTGCGGCCAAGCCATCTGCACGATGCCCGCGTGTTCGACTTTGCCAGGCTGACGATTGGCGATGCAGGCGAAGACGACCCGAACGTGCCGTTCTAAAGGCCGCCCTCCCCCGCAAAGAGGGAAGACGGCAGATGATTTCAGAGCTGGAGGCGACGGCGTGACGCGCCCGGAACCTGTTAAGTAATTCCAGCGCGGATCAATCCCACTGAATGCCGGTTTCCGGCTTGTGGGTTGGATAGTCCGCATCACGGTATTTGCGGAATTCATTGCGTGCAATCGCCCGCAAATGCACCTCATCCGGACCATCGGCCAGTCGCAGGGTACGGATCTTGGCATAGCTTTCCGCCAGGCCGAAATCGCTGGTCACGCCGCCGCCACCATGGGCCTGAATGGCGTCATCAATGATCTTCAGCGCCATGCGAGGGGCGGCCACCTTGATCATGGCGATCTCGTTTTTGGCGACCTTATTGCCCACCGTGTCCATCATATAAGCGGCTTTCAGCGTCAGCAGGCGGCACATTTCGATCTCGACACGCGCCTCACCCATACGCTGCTCCCAGATGGAATGGTCTGCGACACGCTTGCCAAAGGCCTGACGAGTCATCAGGCGTTTGGCCATTTTCTCAAGCGCGACCTCTGCGGCACCGATGGTGCGCATGCAGTGGTGAATGCGGCCCGGCCCCAGACGGCCTTGCGCGATCTCAAAGCCACGGCCTTCGCCTAAAATGAGGTTGGAGGCCGGCACGCGGACATTCTCCAGCAGCACTTCCGCATGACCGTGCGGGCTGTCATCATAGCCGAAGACGGGCAGCATACGCACGATCTTCAGGCCCGGCGCATCCATGGGGACCAGGATCTGACTCTGCTGCTGATGACGTTCTGCATCCGGGTCTGTCTTGCCCATGACGATGGCGACCTTGCAGCGCGGATCGCCTACACCGGACGACCACCATTTGCGGCCATTGATGACATATTCGTCGCCATCCCGCACGATCGAGGTTTCGATATTTGTGGCATCTGACGAGGCAACCAGCGGCTCTGTCATAAGGAAAGCTGAGCGGATTTCGCCCGCCATAAGGGGGCGCAGCCATTCTTCCTTTTGCGCGTCACTGCCATAACGGTGCAGCACTTCCATATTGCCCGTGTCCGGCGCAGAGCAGTTGAAAACTTCAGAGCCGAAGCTGACGCGGCCCATGATTTCCGACAGGGGAGCATATTCCGCATTGCTGAGGCCCGCGCCGCAATATTCTTCCGTGTCATGCTCTGCATTCGGAGGGAGGAACAAATTCCACAAGCCTTCGGCCTTCGCCTTGGCTTTCAGGTCTTCGAGGATAGGCATAACACCCCAACGATCCTTGGCGTGCTGTTCCTCATAAACCGGGATGGCCGGATAGACATTTTTGTCCATGAAGGCTGTGACGCGGTCAATATATTCCTGAGTTTTGTCGCTGAAATCGAAATGCATATAAAGCTCCCTGACTGTGCGCATCGGGAAGACTGCTCCCTGAACGGCGCTTTTAAAAACTGCTGGTCTGTCAGGATCAGACTATGCCAAACATGCACCGTCCGCCCTAGGGGTTACCCCGTATATTTCTAATGTTTTGCCTTGTTTTTCAAAGAAAAAGGGCGATCCAAAGGACCGCCCTTTCCGTACTCAGATTTTTATATCCGGAACCTATTTCCGCCAGACGGATGCCAGGGACGGATCTTCCTCGCCACCTTCATATTTGCGGATCTCGTGACGGCCAACCACCATGTGGTGCACTTCGTCCGGACCATCCGCCAGACGCAACGTACGCTGATTGGCATACATGCGGGCGAGCGGGGTCCATTGGGAAACACCCGTTGCGCCGTGCATCTGGATAGCCTGGTCGATGATTTCGCAGACACGCTCTGGCACCATGGCCTTGACCATTGAAATCCAGACGCGGGCTTCCTTGTTGCCCAGAACGTCCATGGCCTTGGCAGCTTTCAGAACCATCATGCGCATGGCTTCAATATCGATCCGTGCACGTGAAATGATCTCTGTGTTGCCACCCAGCTTGACCAGCGGACGACCAAAGGCGACACGCGTCGTGCCACGGCGGATCATAAGGTCGAGGGCTTTTTCTGCCGCGCCCAGAGAGCGCATGCAGTGGTGAATGCGGCCCGGCCCGAGACGGAGCTGGGAAATCTCAAAGCCACGGCCCTCGCCCAGCAGCATGTTTTCCTTCGGAACGCGGACGTTCTCGAACTTGATATGCATGTGGCCATGCGGCGCGTCCGGATCACCGAAGACATGCATCGGCCCCAGGATCGTGACACCCGGATGCGGCAGCGGTACCAGGATCTGGCTCTGCTGCTTGTTCGGCTCGGCGTCAGGGCTGGTTTTCACCATGGTGATCATGATGCGGCAACGCGGATCGCCAGCACCGGAGATGTAGTATTTCTCGCCATTGATGACCCATTCGTCCCCTTCAAGCACAGCGCTCATGGAGACGTTCTTGGCATCGGATGATGGCAGGGCCGGCTCAGTCATGGCGAAGGCAGAGCGGATTTCACCATTCAGCAGCGGCTTCAGCCATTTCTCTTTTTGCTCCGGCGTGCCCACGCGCTCCAGAACTTCCATATTGCCGGTATCCGGCGCAGAGCAGTTCATGGTTTCAGAGGCGAGCGAGTTCTTGCCCAGTTCTGCCGCGATATAGGCATAGTCGAGATTCTTCAGACCTTCGCCGGTTTCGGCATCCGGCAGGAAGAAGTTCCACAGGCCTTGCTTCTTGGCTTCGTCCTTGGCTGCTTCCAGCGCTTCCAACTGGCCGGGCGCGTAGGACCAGATGTCGGTCTTGTTTTCGCCCAGGCGATGGAATTCCTCGCTCATCGGCTCCACGACATCGCGGATGAAGACTTTGACGTGCTCATACAGCGGACGGGCTGCGTCCGACATGCGCAAATCATTGAGTTCGTTCTGGGCGTCGATTGACGTTTCAGTATCCGCCATCTTTCGGGTCTCCTCTTAGACTTTCTTGTTTGGATCCATTGGTAAGCCTTGCGGCGCAGTCACCGCAAATTTTTTCTCTGCAATCTTTTGTGTCGGTCCGGCCATATGGCGCGGGCAGGCAAATGGCGCTAAGCAGCGGCCATGGGTCCAGTCGCTGCTGTCATCATTCTTGTCACGGTGCTCATCACGAGCTTCATATCGGGCATATTCGGCATGGCGGGCGGCATCATCTTCATGGGCGTGCTGACCTCCCTGGTGCCGGTTGCCATGGCCATGATGATCCACGGCGCCGTACAGATGGTCTCGAATGGCTATCGCGCCTTTTTGTGGCGACGGCACATCAACTGGACGATCTTCCGCCGCTATGCGCTCGGCTCTGCTACGGCCATATTGCTGCTCTTCGCGCTCAGCTGGCGACCCGACAAGCAGATGGTTTATCTGATGCTGGGCCTTGTTACCCTGCTGGTGTGGCTGCCGAAGCGTGTGGCTGATCTGGACATTCAGAAGCCGTTCCAGGCCGAAGGCGCGGGCTTTGTCGTGCAGGCGCTGAACACGGTGGCCGGTGTGGCGGGTCCGCTGTTGGACCAGTTCTTCGTGCGTACAGATCTGACGCGCCACGAGATTGTCGCCACGAAGGCCGTGACGCAGGTGCTGGCGCACTTCGTGAAGATCATCTTCTGGAGCGTGCCGGTGCTGATGGCCGCAGGTGTGGAGGCACTGCCGCCGGCCTGGCTGATCCTGCTGGCGGCGCCGTTGTCCATGCTGGGCACGACGCTGGGCGGCAAGGTGCTGGACCGGATGAGCGATGTGAACTTCAAGCGCGGCATGAAGTATCTGGTGACGGCGGTCGGCATCGTGATGTTCATAAAGGCTGCCGGCTGGCTTTAGGCCAGCCGCTGTCAGGACGCTGTCCGTGTCAGGCCTCACTGCGGTGTGCATTGCAACTCCACTCATCTGCTCCCTTTCTAGCGCACTCTGGACTATTCGTGAACTTTATTGCATGAAGCACAAACATCACTATTGGTGATGTTTGGAGTGCGCGGATGAATCTGAGATCGCTGGACCTGAACCTGTTGCCCGTATTGGAAGCAGTCTATGCCGAGCGCAGCCTGACGCGGGCCAGCGAAACGCTGCATATTACCCAGCCAGCCGTCAGCAATGCGCTGGCGCGGCTGCGCGCCCATTTCGAGGACCCGCTATTCGTGCGTGAGGGGCGCGGCGTGAAACCCACCGCCATGGCGGAAGCCCTGATGCCGACGGTGCGCGACGCGCTGGACCGACTGCGTGCGGGACTGGAGCCCCGCTCTGCGTTTGAGGCCTCCCGCTCTACCCGCGTCTTCAACATCTCTGCCCGCGATGCTGGTGCCTACATGATCGCGCCGCGTCTTGCGCGCCATCTGCAGCATCAAGCGCCGGGCGTGCGCATCGCGTGGAGCCAGCTGAACCGGGGAGCCATTTCAGGTGAACTGGCCTCAGGCCGCCTGGATCTGGCCGTGGACGTACCGGGAATTCGCGGCACCGATCTGGAGCGCGAGCCGCTGATGACGACGCCCTATGTTTGCGTTGTTGCCGAGAACCACCCGCTGGCAGGGCGCGAACTGTCGATGGAAGACTTTGTCACCCTACGCCACATCGTGGTCTCCAGCCGCCGCGAGGGCCGCTCCTATGTCGAGGAGGTTGCCCGCAGCCAAGGGCAACGCATCACTCCAGTCATGCGCCTGCCGCATTACATGCCTGCGCTGGAAATCGTGCGCCAGACCGATCTGGCCCTGACCGTTCCGGCGTCGCTTGTCCCTACCCATGGGCTCGTGCGTCTCGACCTGCCGGATGTGTTTCCGGCTCTCGACAGCGAGCTTTACTGGCGGCGGGAGAATTCCGAGGACCCGGCGCTGACCTGGCTACGCGGCCTGATCCGGAAAATCGTCACCGAAATCGATCCCGACTTGCAAAGCTGAAACGATCCCACTAGGAGGGGCCGTCACTTGGGGAGTAGCCAGTCGGTCGACAGACCGGGCCTCCGTGTCAACATACTCGGTCAGCAGACCGTGGCGCGAAGGGAGCGGGCAACCGCTCGGGCGAGACCAATGACACCGCATTCCTGCTCATGGCCGGGCACGGGATGAAGGTGTCATTGCGTCAAGAATTGCCCGGCCAGGAGACTTGTTCATATGGAAGCCTTTTTCACCTCCACTGCCGTGGTCACGCTCGCCGAAATTGGCGACAAGACGCAATTGCTGGCCATCGTCTTGGCGACGCAATTCCGCAGGCCGGTTCCCATCATTCTCGGCATCTTTGTCGCGACTGTGGCCAATCACTTTCTGGCGGCTCTGGTCGGGTCTCAGGTTGCATCCATCCTCGATGGGCAATGGTTCCGCTACATCGTGGCCATCTCATTCATCGCCATGGCGGCCTGGACGCTGATCCCGGACAAGCTGGACGATGACATGGAGAGCAAACCGGCTCGGTTCGGGGCATTCCTGACGACGACAATTGCGTTCTTCCTGGTCGAGATGGGCGACAAGACACAGATCGCGACCGTGGCGCTGGGTGCGCAGTTCGAGAATATCTTCTACGTCACGATGGGCACGACGCTCGGCATGATGCTGGCCAATGTGCCGGCCGTGTTCCTCGGGCATGAACTGATCAAGCGTGTGCCGCTAAATGTTGTGCGCATGATTGCAGCGCTGCTGTTCCTGATCATCGGCCTGTGGCTGCTAGCGCAGACGGCGCGCTGGATCGGATAAGTCTCAGGTCGAGGCGCGGCGATATTCCTCGTCGCGCTCGGCCGCCAGGCGGTCGCGTACAGTTTCCTCATCATAGCCAAACTGATGCAGCGTCCGGCCAGCCATTTGCAGGCCGGACTCGATGGCATCCGGGATCACGTCGCGCGCGCCGGCCTCCTGCAGGCGAGCGGCGTGTTCCCGGTCTCGTGCGCGGGCAATGATCGGCACTTCCGGGCGCAGCTGGTGGAAGGCTCTCACCATCGCCTCGGCATCATTGACGTCATCCACCGTGACCACGAACAGGCTGGCCCCATCAGCCCCGGCACTGTGCAGGATTTCGGGGCGGGCAGCATCCCCCAGGAAAGCCCGCCAGCCTGCATCCCGGGCCCGTGCAACATTATAGGCGCTGCGCTCCAGCGCGACGATCTCCGCCTCTTCGGCACCAATGATGCGCGCGACCGCCTGCCCGACCCGGCCAAAGCCGGCAATGATGACGTGTCCCTCAAGCTCCGAGAAATCCTCTTCCAGCACATGCGCAGGTTCCGCGCCGCGCAGGCGGCCAGCTATCAGGCTGCCCGCCTTGCCCAGCACCGGGATCAGCAGCATGGAGAGGCCTGCAATCGCCGCCATGAGGCCTGCAGGCTCAGCCGGAAGCGCGCCAATAGCGGTGGCCGCAGTGATGACGACGAAGGCAAATTCCCCGGCTGGTGCGAGCAGGAAAGCCGCCTCAATAGACATAGGCGTAGGCCCGGCAAAGAAGCGCAGCGCTACAAAGCCAATCACCAGCTTCGCCACCAACAGTGCCGCCAGTCCGCCGAGAATGACCAAGGGCTGTGACATGATGGAGGGCAAATCCAGACTCATGCCCACGGTCATGAAGAACAGGCCGAGCAAGATGCCCTTGAAGGGCTCAAGGTCCACTTCGGTCTGATGCTTGAACTCGGTCTCGCCCAGCAGAAGGCCGGCCAGGAAAGCCCCCAGCGCGAGCGACAGCCCCGCGCTTGCGGTGATGGCCGCCGCGCCGACCACGGTCAGCAGCGTCAGCGCCATCAGGAAGTCTCGCCCGCCAGCCGACGCAGCGAGACGGAACATGCGGCGCAAGCCGAAGCGCCCGATCACCAGAATGACCAGAATGGCCACGACACCGTTGAACAGGGCTTCCAGCAGGACCCCTGTGATGTTGGCGCCAGCGTCAAGGTTCACAAAGCCCACAAAGATCAGGATCGGCGCAACGAGAATGTCCTGAAACAGCAAGACGCTGAGCGCTGCACGGCCGACAGGCTGGGTCGCCTGCTTCTGCTCGATCAGCAGCTGCATCACGATGGCGGTGGAGGACAGGGCGAGTGCGAGGCCGCAGATTATGGCAGCGGCTGGCGGCAGACCAATCAGCCAGGCTACGCCGCCAATGGCGAGCGCACTGAGGCCGGCCTGCAGGCCGCCCGCCCCGAACACGGCGCGCTTCAACCCCCAGAGTTTCTCAAACGAGAATTCCAATCCCAGCAGGAATAGCAGGAACAGTACGCCGAGTTCCGCAAAGGGGGCCGCAGCGGCAGGTTCCGAGATCGAGACATATTCCAGCCAATGATACTCCCCTGTCAGGGAGCCAAGTGCGTAGGGCCCCAGCGCGATACCGGCCAACATGAAGCCGACCACCGCAGGCAATTTCAAATACCGAAAAACCGGAACGACAACGCCCGCCGCAAACAGGAAGACCAGCGTATCCTTGATCAGTATGTCGTGTACCGGCTCCGCCATGTGCCCCTTCATCTTGTTCTCTGATCGTCGCACTGCGCACGACAGAACGAGTAATAATGCTCAGGCGCGGCGCGCCTTGAAGAAATCCTTGAGCAGCGTGCTGGCAGTTTCCCCCGCCGCTTCATTCTGCTCGACTTCCGGCCGCCAATGGCATGTTGGCTGCTCGAAGAAGCGCGCGCCATGAATCACCGCCCCGCCTTTCGGATCACACGCAGCAAAGACGAGCTTGCCGATGCGCGCAAGGCTGATCGCGCCTGCGCACATGGCACAGGGCTCAAGCGTCACATAAAGATGCAGTCCCGTAAGACGGTAATTGCCGAGTTGCTCAGCCGCGCGGCGCAGGGCGACAATCTCTGCATGGGCGGTCGGGTCATGCCCGGCAATCGGCCGGTTAAAACCTTCCCCCACAATCGCGCCAGTCTCCGGATCAACAATCACGGCCCCGACAGGCACCTCGCCCGCCTCGGCGGCCTGCCGGGCAAGATCGAGCGCACGCTCCATCGGATCAGCGAGAATTGTCATCAAGAGTGGATCGCCTTACACGGGCGGAAAGTAAAGGGATTGGTTTGCCACATGCGTATCATCGCCGGAGAGCACAAGGGCCGCGCCATTGCCGCGCCGAAGGGTCAAGGGACACGGCCGACGGGCGACCGCGCGCGGGAATCCATCTTCAACATGCTGGCCCATGCCGACTGGGCGCCGGCGATTGAGGGCGCACGGGTGATCGACCTGTTCGCGGGCTCTGGCGCGCTGGGCCTGGAGGCAATGAGCCGGGGCGCAGCCTTCTGCCTGTTTGTGGAAACAGATCATGGCGCGCGCGGCACAATCCGCGACAATATCGAAACGCTGGGCCTTTACGGAAACACCCGCCTGCACCGGCGCAGCGCGACAGACCTTGGCGAAAAACCGGCCGGCGTCGGCAGCCCGTTCACGCTGGCTTTTCTGGACCCGCCCTATCACAAGGATCTTGCCGGGCCTGCGCTTGCCTGCCTCGTCTCCGGCAACTGGCTGACCGACGACGCGCTGGCCATTGTCGAGACCGGCGCGGACGAGATGATCGCGCCCGATGGCTGGACGATCATAGAAACACGCGACTATGGCGCGGCCCGCATCTGGTTCCTGAAGCGCGCCTAGCCGTCCAGGAACTCCTTGCGCAGATCAACATTGGAGGTTTTCTGCCCGACATGGTGGGAGCACTCCCCCACCCATTGGTCTGCCGCTGCCCGCCCCAGATCGCGCAGCTGTGTCAGGAAGGTCCAGCTGGTATCGTATTTGGTGCGCAGGCTGAAATCCAGAAGGTCCTGACCGCCGCGTATCGCATGGATGTTCAGACGGCGGTATTTCTTCATTATGGATTCCTTCAGCATGCCACCATCAATCAGGTGCTGGACAAAGGCAATGGCGCGCAGCTCTCCGATCAGGGAGGCGTTGAAGCTGATCTCGTTGATCCGATCCTGAATCTCGCCGGCCTGCTTGGGCACGCCTTCCCGCGCAATCGGGTTCAACATGACCAACAGCACATCGCGCGGCGCGCCGGAATAGATCAGCGGGAACAGGCTGGGATTGCCCATATAGCCGCCATCCCAGAAGGCATCTCCGTCAATCTCGACCGCCTGAAAGGTCTGCGGCAGGCAGGCGGAGGCAAGCACGGCATCGAGGGAGATGTCTCCATCGCTGAACACTTTGACACGCCCCTTCTCCACATTTGTTGCGGAGAGAAACAACTGGATGCCCGAGGCGTCGACATTCGAGAAATCGACATTGCGGTCGAGTACCTCGCGCAAGGGGTTCAGATTGAACGGGTTGAGATCATAGGGGCTTGCAAGGCTCTGCATCGCGCTGGCATAGGCAAAGACAACAGGGCCGAGCGCGCCGAAGGGCATAAGATTGCCGCTTGTGCGGGAGACATCCTCCCATAGAGCAGCAAGCCTGTCTTTTGCTCCCTGAGCCCCGTCACGCGCAAAGCCATCGGCGAAGGCGACGGCATTGATCGCGCCTGCAGATGTTGCAGAAATCGCTGATATTTCAATGCACTCATCGTCCAAAAGGCGGTCAAGCACACCCCACGTATAGGCCCCGTGAGCGCCGCCGCCCTGCAAAGCGAGACTGATATGTTTGCGCTTCTGCTTTGCCATGGTGAAATCCCTGTTACTCTCTGGCCAAACCAATCTTGCAAGCGCCGTCTTAATGAGACCTCACCACGCGCATATGACACACGTATCAACAGGCTCGCACTGCGAAGGGCAGATATGGCCCTGTCGCCCTGATTTTGAACGAAATTGGCACAGGGCTTGCGATAACAGCCGCGTGATCATGCAGAATGAACAGGGCAAACACCGTGTCTAAAGCGCCATCCCCCTCGCCGGCCATCTCGGTCATCATGGCGAATTATAATTGCGAAGCGTATCTGAAGGGCGCCATCCGGTCTGTCCTGAACCAGACGCTGACCAATATTGAACTGATCCTTGTGGATGATGGCTCCAGCGATGGCAGTGTGGCGCTGGCGGAAGAGATGGCGCGTCAGGACCCACGGCTGCGCGTGTTCAGCGGCACGCGCTTTGGCGGCCCCGCCCCGGTGCGCAATCACGCCCTGGACCAGGCGCGCGGCGAATGGATTGCCATTGTCGACAGCGACGATTTGATCTCGCCGCACCGGCTGCAGTACATGCTGGAAGCCGCGATCAGCACCAAGGCTGACATCATGATTGACGATTTGGCCATCTTCCAGAATGACGGCGAGCCTGACATTACCACCATGCTGGAGGGGGACCTGAAGTATCGCCCCGGACGCATCATGGAGTGCGAATATATCAAGGCCAACATGCTGTATGGGCGCGGCAGCCAGCTTGGCTATGCCAAGCCGCTGATCCGGCGCCGCTGTCTCGACACGAACAATATCCGATACAATGAAAACATGCGGATCGGAGAGGATTACGACCTGATCGTACGGCTTCTGTCTGCCGGGGCACGGATGATGTCTCTGCCCGAGGCCATGTATTTCTATCGCAAGCATGACCGTTCGATTTCCCATCGGCTGGATGCAAAATCCCTGGACGCATTGCGCGCTGCTGCCGAAGCCGCGATGTGCCAGCCTACTCCGCATGCGGAAGTGACCGCCGCCCATGCCGCACGCCTGAAGTCCATTCGCCGCGCGATTGTGTTTGATGGCGTTATTGACGCCCTTAAGGACAAAGACATCATCAGGGCGCTCGGGCTGGTCCGGCAGGACCCATCTGTTCTACCGCTTTTGCGCCTGCCCCTGCTCGGCAAGGTACAGAAAATGATGGGCAATCCGTTCGCACGGACAGATGAAGACCTGACAAACGAACTGCAACAGCTGCGCCATCAGTGTGAAGCCTGATGAGCTTTGGACGCGAAGCCAGAGAACCTGTGCCCGCGGTCGGCACTGTCTGCTTCAAGGGCGAGGATGTCCTGCTGATCCAGAGAGGAACCAAACCCCTGAAGGGAGACTGGTCACTGCCAGGCGGACGAATCGAACCCGGCGAGCGGTCCGCAGACGCCGCCTTGCGAGAGCTGCACGAGGAAACCTGCGTCGAGGCCAGAATTGCCGGGCTGGTCGATGTGGTGGACGGCATATTCCATTCCCGCACCTCCGGCGATGTGACCCGGCATTATGTCTTGTTCGACTATGCCGCCATTTGGACCGCCGGAGAACCGTGCGCGGGTGACGATGCTGCCCATGCCGAATGGATCAGCCCGGAGAAGCTCGCCAGCCTGCGGCTATGGGACGAGACACGGCGCATCATAGAAGCGGCACGGAAAATCGTTCTGGATCCGGCTGGGGCTTGACCGCCCTTACGTCATACCTCTGAAGTGCGTCAAAACCAAAAATGACAATCTGAGGAGACCCATATGACTTACGCCCCCTTCAACCTGACTGGCAAAGTCTGCGTCGTGACCGGCGGCAACAAGGGCATTGGCCTGGGTATGGCCGAAGCGCTCGCAGCTTCCAATGCCAATGTCGTCATCTGGGGCCGTAAGGCAGAAGACAATGACGCCGCCGTCAAAAAGCTGGAAGGCCTGGGTACCGGCCGGGCAAAAGCGTGGCAGGTCGATGTGGCCGACGAGGACGCTGTCATCAAGGCGATGGCAGAGAGTGAAGAAGAATTCGGCCGTATCGACACCTGTATCGCCAATGCAGGCGTTGGCCGGGGCGCGTCTTCCTTTGAAGAAATGTCGCTCGAAACCTGGCGCTTCAATCAGCGCATCAACTCCGAAGGCGCCTTCCTCACGCTGCGTGAGGCGGCCAAATCCATGGTCAAGCGCGCCAAGGCGGGTGATCCGGGTGGCAGCCTGGTCGGCACAGCCTCTTTGGCGGCCCTGTCAGGTGCAGCGCGCAACCAGGCTTATGGCCATACCAAGGGCGGCCTGATCGCCATGATGAACGCCATCGCAGTCGAGTATGGCCGCTACAAAATCCGCGCGAACTCTGTTCTGCCCGGCTGGATCGCGACCGACATGACCGAGGGCGGCCAAGGCAGCGACGTGTTCAACAGCAAGGTCATCTCCCGCGTCCCGATCCGGCGCTGGGGTGAGCCGGAGGATTTTGGCGGCATTGCGGTTTATCTCGCCTCGGACGCATCGAAGTTCCATTCCGGCGACACGCTGCTGATTGATGGGGCGTATTCCAAATTCTGATTCTGCTGACCCAGACTTCAAGCCAAACAAAAAGGGCTGCCCGATGGGGCAGCCCTTTCAGTATCTGACAGTGGAGCCAGACTTATTCCGGCTCACCGTCGGTGGCATCTTCGTAAGCTTCTTCAGCTTCGTCAGCGGCATCATCCATGGCGTCTGCAGCGTCATCAGCAGCTTCTTCCATGTTGTCGCCAGCTTCGTCCATGGCATCACCCACCTCATCGGCGGCATCGTCCATGGCATCAGCAGCATCATCTGCAGCATCTTCGATGCTTTCGCTCACCGTGGTGTCTTCGGCAGGTGCCTTCTCTTCAGCGCTGCAAGCAGCAAGCACGAGGGCAGCGGCACCCATGATCAGGAATTGTTTCATAATGTAGTTCCCCTACTTGAGGTCAAAAATGACCGGGCAGATCATTACCATCTGTCGCCCATGACGAAAAGATAATTTAAATTTGACGCAATCCGCACCAGATTTCGCCTAAATCCTTAAGACGAAAAGCGATTTAGCGCTCTTAATAGGCAGTTTTGCAGGCTTCGGAATGCTTATTCGGCATCATCGGGCACGATTGTTTCATCGACTTCCGATTCGAAATAGCCAGTTTCCTCAACTTCTGTTTCCTGTTGATCAGAATCAATGATCTCAACCTCTTCTCCCATTTCAGCCTCGGTCATCATGACGGACTCGGCTGGCTGTGCCGAACTGATCTCCTCCACCGTCATCTCTGCCAGACTATCATGGACCTCCGCAGACAGCGCATCATGGCTGGCTGGCGCTGTCGCTTCTTCGCCCTGTTCACGGGCTATTGCGGGCGAAACCAAAACAGACAGCACAGCCGCTACAGCGAGCGTTCTCTTCATGTGGACCTCCCTTGTATCTTCCTGTCGGCCACATTCGACAGATGACAATCCTATACCTTAGCAGGAAGGCTAGAATGCGGCATCATACGTACCACAGACTTCTCTCAAAGCCCTATTGCGTTGACGCGAGGGCGGCTGAATACCGTGCCTGAAAACACGATAATACTATTGAGGAGACACGCGACATGGCCCTGCAAACCGCCCTGACTAAAATGTTGAATATCGATCACCCGATCATGCTGGCTGGCATGGGCGGCGTGTCTTATGCGGAAGTATGCGCCGCTATGTGCAATGCAGGCGGCTATGGCGTACTGGGCATGGCCGGCACGACACCAGACTTTATCGAAGGGCAGATGAAACGCGTCCGTGAGCTGACGGACCGCCCGTTCGGGGTGGACCTGCTGGCGGCCAGCCCGGAAAGCCTGGAAGAGAGCGTGGACGTCATCATCAATAATGGCGCGGACAGCTTTGTGGCAGGCCTCGGCGTGCCGATGCCGATCATGGAGCGCCTGAAGAAAGCCAATGTGAAGGTGATGGTTGTCGGCGGCGCAGTGAAACATGCCATCAAGGCCGAACAGGCAGGCTGCGATGCCGTGATCCTGCAAGGTGGCGAAGGCGGCGGCCATACAGGCCTCGTCGGCACGATGCCGCTGGTGGCGCAGGCTGTGGAAGCGGTGAACATTCCTGTGATCGCCGCAGGCGGTATATATGATGGACGCGGGCTGGCCGCAGCTCTTTCTCTCGGCGCCTGCGGCGTCTGGATGGGAACGCGCTTTATCGCCTCCACCGAAGCTCACGCGGCGCAGATGTACAAGGATACTGTAGTTGGCGCAGGCGATACGGACACAACCCGTACACGGTGTTATTCCGGCAAGCCGATGCGCTGCCGGACGAACGAATATATCAAGGATTGGGAAAGCCGCCCTGAGGACATACAGCCCTTCCCGCAACAGGCGATCCACTCCACCCAGACCGGCGTTATTGGCGGCATTGGCGGGATCACGGACGAGACCAAACTGGACGAAGACAAATCCTGCTTTGCCATGGGCCAGTCTGCCGGGGGCGTGAAAGAGGTAAAGCCGGTCGCGGACATCGTGGCTGACATCATGCGCGATGCCGAGGCCGCGATTGACCGCGTTTCCAGCATGAAAGTCTCCGTCAACGCCTGACCGGGATAGGCGCTGCCGCCTTACGCCCCGGGTGTAAGGCGGACGAGGCGCCCACCATTTTCATCTTCCAGGACATAGAGCGCGCCATCCGGCCCCTGCTCGACCTCGCGGATGCGCTCACCCCATTCATAGCGTTCAGCTTCAGACGCAACCGGCTCTGTCTGAGAGGGCTTCGGGGGCTGTCCAAGATTATCGGTTTTCTCGGTCTCGAAGCTGACGCGGATCAACGCCTTCGAAGACAGTCCGCCGATAAAGGCATTGCCCTTCCAGTCCGCAAACATCTCGCCATCATAGAATATCAGGCCTGCCGGGCTGATGACCGGATTCCAGGCAATGGCGGGATTTTCATAGATCGGGGTGCTAGCATGGGTCGCAATGGGCTTGCCGCTATAATGGTCTCCTTCTGAAACATGCGGATAGCCATAATTCTCTGAACGGACGATCAGGTTCAGCTCATCGCCGCCCTTCGGGCCCATCTCAACAGCCCAGAGCTGATCATCACCATCAAATGCGATGCCTAGCGGGTTGCGATGCCCCAGGGACCAGACCTGGTCCGCCGCCGCACCGTTTCCGTAAAATGGGTTATCCTCCGGCACGCTGCCATCCTGATTGATGCGGATGATCTTGCCGAGATTCATTGCCATGTTCTGGGCAGGGGTGAATTTCTGGCGCTCGCCCGATGTGATAAACAAATGGCCGTCCGGCGCAATGACGAGGCGGTGACCATAATGGCCATTGCCTTTCACTTTGGGGGACTGGCGCCAGATGATGTCGCGCTCCGACAGGCTGCCACCATCTTCCGTCAGTGTCAGCTTGGCGCGCTCTACAGCAGCACCGCTGAGTTCATCATTCTCTGCATCACGCTCGACATACGAGATGAAGACAATGCCATTGCTGGCAAAGTCCGGGTGCACGATGATATCGCCTAGGCCGCCCTGACCTCTTGGCGTGACAGCTGGCACATTGGAAATCTTGCCAGCCTTTGCGCCGGTCTTGTCCAGCAGCCAGAGATCACCATCCTGCTCCGTCACAAGCGCGCGGCCATCCGGCAGGAAGGCCATGGCCCATGCCCCGTCAAATGTCTCAAGCAGCTCAGCAGTCAGAACTGTACCTTGCGTGCCTTTGACAGACATCGACTCGGCATCCGCCAGTACTGTCTGATTTTGCGCGGATGCACAGGCGGCGATGGCAATGGCAGATCCGCCGACAAGCAGCGCACGTACCCTGAATGAAGACATAGGTGTTCCTCCGATAGTTTGATTGGCTACCGAAAGAATGGTTGGGATGGGCGGAAGTTCCGCCCTAAGCGGTCTCAAACACTTTTGGATCGACAAGGTGCTTCATAGGTTTGCCATTCAGATAACGCTCAAGATTGTCGAGGAAAGTTTCATCTGCGCGGTGATCCGTGCCCGGAGTCATAGAGCTGTCATGCGGAGTAATGGCGATTTTCGGATGATGCCATAGCGCGCTTTCCTGAGGTAATGGTTCTTCCACCGTCACATCCAGGGCTGCAAAGGCGGGCCGCCCCACATCCAGTGCCGCAATCAATTCGTCTTCCTTCACCAGCCCGCCTCGGCCCATATTCATGAACAGCGCATCTTGCTTCATGGCCGCAAAGAAATCGGCATCTGCCATACCTTCCGTATCCTCCGTCAGAGGAAGACTCAGAAGCACAATGTCCGCCTTGCCGAGTTCCTCATGGATCAGGGATGGCGGCACGATATGGTCTGCCCCTTCCGCCGGGCCGGGCGAACGGCGCACGCCCATGACATGACCGCCCAGCACCTGAACGCGGCGGCCGACAGCTTCCCCTATCGAGCCAAAGCCGATGATCAGCCAGTTGGAGCCCATGATCTCGCGTTTCACCTGGCGCTGCCACAGGCGCTCTTCCTGTTGCGCCCGATAGGCGGGGCCGCATTTAAGAAAGTCCAGCCCCTGCCAGAGCGCCCACTCAGCCATGGCTTCAGCCTGGCGGTGGTTGGTGGTGTAGAGGCGGGAGATCTTTCCCACCGAGATCAGGGCTGCATTGTCCAGACCTGCCGCAGACGACTGGAACCAGTCAATCTTTCCGGTTTTCAGCACGGTCACCATGAAGTCCCGTGCGTGCGCGCCAAACCACACATCTGTATTGCCGAAAACGATGTCGGGCCTGGGATCATGCACCACGACGCGATTGCCTGCATGGTAGAACAGGCCATCCTCATCCATGACAATCACATCAAGCTTGTGCTCTAGGCTCTTGAGCCGTTCCGAAATGCGGGCGAAAGTCTTCGCATGAAGCAAACAGGTTTTCATGCTCTTGTGCTTAGCGCGCTCCTATTCTGTGGCGCAAGCGCTGCGCAATCCGATATCCCGATGCGGGGGCCGGATTATTTCCGTGATGCGGCGGATCTGGCCAGCACGTTGGGCGCGGCCCATGCCATTCGCGTGCGCTGCAATGGTCGGGAAGACCAGTATTGGCGGCGCTACATGTCTGACATGTTGAGCTATGAAGCGCCCAATCGCGGCAATCTGCGCTCCAGCCTGGTGGATGCCTTCAACTCTGCCTTCAAGAATGCGAGCCGCCTCTACCCGAACTGTGACAACACAGCCATTCAGGCCGAATCTGACTTTGCCGTGCGCGGACAGGAAATCGCCACTCGCATGGCTACGCATTATTTCCCGAAAGAGTCTGACCTACCCCCGGCCTCTAATCGGCCCTGACCTGGCTAACATTATCCAGCACGAAACGCGGCCCTGTGCCCAAATTGCGGGCCCGATCTTCGGGATTGTAGAGCTGACAGTTTTTCAGGGACAGGCAGCCACAGCCGATACAGCCATCCAGCTTGTCCCGTGTGCGCTCCATCAGAGCGATGCGTTCATCCAGCATCTGGCGGAACGCGGCGCTGATACGTGACCAGTCCGCCTTGGTCGGCGTACGCCGCTCCGGCAGGGAGGCGAGAAGATCCGAGATTTCTTCAATCGTCAGGCCGATCTGCTGGGCAATCATGATGAAGGACAGCCGCCTTATGTCAGAGCGCAGGAAAACACGCTGACCGCCTGAACTGCGTTCGGGATGCACCAGCCCCCGCCCCTCATAAAAGCGAATGGCCGAGACAGACAGCCCTGTCCGTGCGGCCACATCGCCAATGGAAAGCCCCTTTTGCGCCACCATGAAAAATTTCCTCAGACACGCTTGACCTCAACTTAAGTTGAGGAATTACGACAGTCAAATCAGATGATTGACCAAGCAAGAATGGAGCTGAAATCATGAGCACCCCGATATTCGAACATGTGAATGTCACCGTTGCAGACCCGAAGAAAACCGCCGCCATGCTTGTGAAACTGTTTGGCTGGAAGATCCGCTGGGAAGGCCCGGCGAAATATGATGGCTATACGGTCCATGTGGGCACGGATGATGCCTACATTGCGCTCTACACTCTGCCCGAAAGCGCCCAAGCCGATTCAGAAAGCTATTACCGGATCGGCTCCATCAATCATTTCGGCATTGTCGTGAATGATCTGGACGCATCGGAGAAAGTGATTCTGGAGGCAGGCTACAAGACTCACAATCACCAGACCTATGATCCTGGCAGCCGCTTCTATTTCCATGACGAGGATGACATCGAATGGGAGGTTGTCAGCTACAGCTGAAGGAAGGAGCATGCCTGTCTGGAACGGCTTTGGTCGCGGACGGGGCCTACGGGATGCCTATCTTCTTCCTTATGGAGACTCGATTATCGGACGTAACACGCTAAGCTCGCCCTCAAACAGGAGAGGTGAGGCAGATGAAACCAGTCCGCATGATCGCTATGGTCGCTCTGGCGGCGGGGCTTAGCGCCTGCGCCAGCACTGAGCCGGCCCCGAAAACCGAAATGAAGACCAATGCTAAGGTCACCCAGACCAGCATGGTCTCCATTGAGATTGTAGAGCAAGACACCAAGGCCACACCGCCCGGCCCGGGAGACCGGATGCCGACCGGGCGTGATCTGGGCGTGCGCTCAGCGGTCGTCGCCCCGAATGGCGCGGCGGCGACCGCCCATCCGCTGGCGACGCAAACAGCACTCGATGTGCTGAAATCCGGCGGCTCTGCCGTCGACGCCGCAATTGCCGCGAATGCAATGCTGGGCCTGGTCGAGCCGACGGGAAATGGCATTGGCGGAGACCTGTTCGCCATTGTCTGGGACCCGGAAACACGGCAGCTTTACGGCTACAATGGCTCAGGCCGCAGCGCGAAAGGCGCGACGCTCGCCGAGATGCAAGCCAAGGCGGATGAGTTCATGGACGGTGAGGAGATCCCACCATTCGGCGCCGCGCCTGTAACGGTGCCTGGCACAGTCGATGGCTGGTTTGCCCTCCATGAACGGTTCGGCAAGAAGCCGATGGCGGAGAATCTGAAACCCGCCATCACCTATGCTCAGGAAGGCGCGCCGATCCCGGAAGTCATTTCCTATTATTGGAGCTTTGGCCCCAAACGCTTTGAACCTGCCTATGAGAGCGGCATGCTGGAAGAGTATGAGAATGCCAGGAAAACCTATTTCTCCCCCGCGCCCATAGAAGGCAGCCTGTTCCGTAATCCGGATCTTGCCGACACGCTGAGCCAGATTGCAGAAGGTGGACGCGACGCATTCTACAAGGGCAACCTCGCGCACCGGATGAATGACTATTTCGAGCGCATCGACGGCTTCCTGACCTATAACGATTTCGCTAGCCATACCGGCGAATGGGTAGAGCCCGTCTGCGTCACCTATCGCGCGGACTACAAAGTGTGCGAACTGCCGCCAAACACGCAGGGCATCGCCGCGCTGCAGATGTTGCAAATGCTGGAACGGTTCGACTTACGGTCCATGGGCTTCGGCTCAGCCGACAGCATCATGGCGCAGGTTGAGGCGAAGCGATTAGCATTTGCGGATCGGGCGCGCGGGTATGCGGATCCGGAGTTCAGCAAGATTAGTCCCGAGTTCCTTGTGCGCCCAGACTATGCTGCTGCCCGCGCGGCGCAAATCAGCCTTGATCAAGCCATGGACGACCCGGGAACTACGGCTCTCCGGCCTTCAGAAGATGGAAACGTAATCTATACGCTGGGCGACTCCATGATGATCGCTCCAGGCAACGGTTCAAATTTGGAGAACATCATATCGGATGCGAATGAGAGACTGCAGGAAGCCGACCTCACACTTGAGGACGGCGACACAACCTATCTCACCGTGACGGACAAGAACGGCATGATGGTCTCGCTGATTCAGTCGAACTATCGCGGCATGGGCTCCGGCCTCGTCGCGGACGGGATGGGCTTCATGTTCCAGGATCGCGGCCAGCTGTTCAGCCTGGACCCGGCCCACCCGAATGTCTGGGAACCGGGCAAGCGCCCTTTCCACACGATCATCCCGGCCTTTGCCTTCAAGAAAGACATGCCGGGCTGCCAGGTCCGCGCCGAACCGATTGAGCAGGCCTGCCCGTTCGAACCCTGGCTGAGCTTTGGCCTGATGGGCGGCGGGATGCAGCCCCAGGGTCATGTGCAGGTCATTCTGAACCTCGTCGATTACGATATGGGCCTGCAGGAAGCAGGCGACGCAGCGCGCTGGGAACATACGGGCGGCTGCGAGCCGACGGACGACCTCACCGGCGATGCCTGTGAAACCGATATGGGCATCGTGCATCTGGAAAGCGGTATCCCGCCGGAAACCCGCGCCGAACTGGAAGCGCGCGGCCATACGGTCGACTGTTGCAAGGCCAATGCTGGCGGCTATCAGGCCATCATGCGTGACTTCGACACCGGCGCCTGGATCGCCGCCACCGAAATGCGCAAGGATGGCA
>TARA_R100000365_G_scaffold3570_1_pt1 | contig 20799 bp, 19 predicted proteins | sample TARA_R100000365 | Tara Oceans TARA_R100000365 (sample SAMEA2620668) | marine metagenome | biome: marine biome (ENVO:00000447); feature: mesopelagic zone (ENVO:00000213); material: "saline water (ENVO:00002010), including plankton (ENVO:xxxxxxxx)" | depth 1000 m | reverse complement strand
TTTTTACCGTCCATAGCAGCATCATTAGCCTCATTTTCTAGAAAAAAGCTTCCGCTCAAATTTTTCGAATTTAGCCAACTTACCTCTTTCAATTGAGAAACTTGGTAATCAAAACTAAGCCCGATAAGATCTTGAGTTTGGTCTATATATCCATTGGCTTCCATTTTCAATTGACCATTGGAAAATATAGTCCAAGTTAAAGTAACAGGTCCTGGTTTATAATTAGATTGGATTTGTATACTACCGTTGGAATTTCTCTTCCAGGTAAAATTCTGATAGGTACTACTGACTCCTTCGATTTTTGGAACTTGAACAAATGTGAGCACATTCATACCCACCTTGACTTTTTCCAAATTCCCATTCGCTTTTCCGAAGACAAATATTTTTTCTCCTACACGAATCTGAAGATCCACTGTAGATTCCCTAACAACAATAGTTTCCTCTTCTTTTAAATCCTTTGCAGTAAAAGAAGCAAACATGATTAAAAATAAAACGAAATAAAGTTTTGAGGCTTTTGCCATTAAGTAATTCATTTGGGTGAAGCTATTTCAGACTCTAAATTAAACTTTATCTATCCATTTAAAAATTAGGAGGCGTTTTTCATTCTTATAGACAGGCTATGTTTCGATCAATTTCAAAAATTAAATGGCATTTTTTCACATTTTCCATATCTTAGAATCAAGCTATAATTTTTAAAAAAAATGACTTCTATAGACCCTTCAATCTTAGTGCGGGCACAGGCATGGCTCGATGGTAACATAGACCAGAAATCAAAAGATGCTATTAAAAAGCTTCAGACAGAGAATCCAACTGAACTTATTGATTCCTTTTACCAAGACCTAGAGTTTGGTACAGGGGGACTTCGGGGGTTAATGGGAGTTGGAACCAACCGAATGAATGTCTACACCGTTGGGATGGCTACCCAAGGCTTGGCCAATTATTTAATAAAATGCTTTCCCAATGAAGATATAGCTGTTGCGATCACCCATGACAGCAGGATCAATAATACTCTTTTCGCTAAAACCACTGCCGATGTTTTAACAGCCAACGGCATCAAGGTGTATTACTTCCGGGAAATGCGACCGACCCCAATGCTTTCTTTCGCTGTGAGGCATTTTTCATGCAAAAGTGGCGTGATGATTACAGCTTCCCATAATCCAAAGGAGTACAATGGCTATAAGGCATATTGGGAAGATGGAGCACAAGTCGTAGCACCCCATGATAAAAATATCATCAAGGAAGTTCAGAAAATCACCTCTTTTGATTTGGTAAACTGGGATAAGAATGATGATCTATTTGAATACATAGAAGAGGGTTTTGATCAAATTTATCTGGATAAAGTCAAAGGATTGAGTTTATCTCCAAAGGCGATTCAAGCTCAGAAGGATTTATCTATCGTGTTTTCTCCTATTCATGGGGCTTCAGGAAAAATGGTGCCAGCAGCCCTAAAAACCTTTGGGTTCTCGAATGTAAATATAGTCAAAGAGCAAGCTGAGCCAGATGGGACTTTCCCAACTGTAATCTATCCTAACCCTGAGGAAGCTGAAGCTTTGACATTGTCTGTGGAGTTAGGAAAGAAGGTCAATGCTGATCTGATTTTGGCATGTGATCCAGACGGAGATAGATATGCGGCTGTAGTACCTAATGAAAAAGGCGAGTTTGAATTGCTCAATGGTAATCAAACCGGTACTCTACTTACCTACTATCTCCTCAGCAAATGGAAAGATGCTGGAAAGCTGGATGGAAATCAATTTATGGTGAATACCATTGTAACCACAGAGCTAATCAATCGCTTAGCAGAGGGCTTCGGTGTGAAATGCTTTAATGTTTTAACAGGTTTTAAAAATATTGCAGCTATTATCCGTGAGTTGGAAGGAAAAGAAACCTTCGTTGGTGGTGGGGAAGAGTCCTATGGCTATTTGGTAGGAGACTTCGTGAGAGATAAAGATGGAGTAAGTGCCTGCGCGATGGTTGCTGAAGCGATTGCCTATTACAAAACTCAAGGAAAATCAGTTTTTGATGTGCTTGCAGAAGTTTACCAGCAATTCGAATTCTATAAAGAAGCTTTGATTTCTGTAACCAAAAAGGGAAAAGATGGAGCAGAACAAATCCAGGCTTTGATGATGGATTTCAGACTCAACCCTCCGAAAGAAATGAATGGAGTGTCCGTAGAAAAAATCATTGATGTAAAGGAAGGCATAATCAAACATGTCAAATCTGGTAAGACAGAAAAGTTGGATATGGATTCCTCCAATGTAATGCAGTTTTACTTAGAAGACGGAAGTAAGATATCAGCTAGGCCTTCAGGGACGGAGCCCAAAATCAAATATTACTTCTCTGTTCATTCCCCTTTGGCAAGTACATCAGATTACCGAAAGGTAGAGTCTCAGTTAGAAGATAAACTGGAAGGATTAAAGCGCTATTTTTCTTAATAAGCCATTGATTATAAAAAAGAGACTGTCTCATAAATAGTTCTAATGTCAGCCTGAGCGCCTGCCTGTCGCAGGCAGGGAGTCGAAGGCCATTCCTATCGTTGTGGCCTACATTTCGACTTCGCTCAATGTGACAAATTGCACTTTTTAGACAACCTCTTTTTTATATCCTTTGCCACAGGACATCCGTGAAGTAATTTTCAGAATCAGTAAAAAAGTCCACGACTTTAAATCCACATTCTGAAGCCAATTGACTGATTTCGGACTCACTGAATTTTCTGCTTATTTCAGTGAAAATAGGTTCAAAAGCCTCAAATCGAATGAGTTTATTGGCAGCACCAATAGTTACCAATTGTTCTTTTTGGGAAATCAAATAACTTCTGCATTCCCCTGTAAGTGGATCATACATCGGCCAATGTGTAAATTGCTCCAAATCAAAATTGGCATCCAACTCTCTATTGATTCTTTTTAATAAATTGAGGTTAAAATCTCTAGTAACGCCCTGTTTATCATTGTAAGCCTGCAAAATGATGGATGGATCTTTCTTTAGATCCACTCCCAATAATAGCCAATCATGCGTTTGGGTACCTTGTGCTACATGAAGAAGGACATCTTTGGATTCATTCAAAGAGAAATTGCCAATATTAGACCCCAAAAAAAAGATTAGCGTAGGCTTTCCATTTTCCCAAACTCTTTCCTTCATAGCATTTCTGTAGGTATTTTGAATGGGATGAACATCTATTTCGGGTAATTCTCTTTCCAAATTATCCTTTAATTCCTGTAAAACTGAACCGGAAATATCAACAGGGAAATACGTAAAGTTGATTTCCGGCTTAGATCGTAGATATCTAAGCAGGATTTTGGTTTTCATTCCATCTCCGGCCCCTAGTTCTACCAAGTTGAAATCCTGGGAGTATCTCAAGATCTTTCCAAATATGGCAGCATGCTGATTTTCAAAGATTTCAAATTCTTTCCTGGTCAAATAGTATTCCGAAAGCCCCATGATTTTTTGAAAGAGCTTATCTCCTGCTGCATCATAAAAGTATTTGGAGGACAGAGATTTTGGATTTTGTGTTAACCCATTGATTACATCCTGAAGAAAAGTTTCAGATGCATTTTTAATTTCATTCATAAGCTTTAAAGTGATTTGGCTAGGCGAATGCCCATAAACTGCCATCTGTATTTAGGATGAAAAAAGTTTCTATATGTCGGTCTTGAATGCCCTTCAGGTGTAGCCACGGATGCACCTTTTAAAACCATTTGATTAACCATAAATTTACCATTATACTCTCCTAATGCCCCTGGCGCTATGATAAATCCCGGATAAGGCAAGTAGGCAGAGTTGGTCCACTCCCATCTATTTCCCCAATTGAATTTTTCCTGAGCAGCTTCCCATTCAAATTCAGTAGGTAAACGCATGCCTTTCCAACTGGCAAAAGCTGATGCCTCATAAAAGCTTACATGAGATAGACTTGCTTTGGGATCCAGAAACTTCCTCCCGTTTAAAGTATAATAGGTCCATGTATTATTTTGTTTTTCCCAATATAAGGGGGCTTCAATATTATTTTCTTTCACCCAAGCCCAACCTTCATCATGCCAATATCTTGGCTCAGAATAAGCTCCAGATTTTATAAACTCCAAATATTCTCCATTAGTCACCAATGCAGATGAGATAGCATAAGGATGTAGATAAACTTTATGTCTGCCTAATTCATTGTCAAAACAAAAGGAATCACCCTCGTAACCTATTTGGTAAATTCCTTCATCCATCTCAATCCACTTAGTCTTTTCTTCATGTGGATATTCATCAATATCCATGACGATAGGATCCAAAGGATTAAACCAAAAGCTGTATTTCAAATCAGTCAGCAAAAGCTCCTGATGCTGCTGCTCATGATTCAATCCAAGAATAATCAATTCATTAATCTCAGGATTATCTTTTCTAATCAATCCTTCCATGGCTTGATCCACATATTTCCTGTATTCTTTCACCTCTTCTACTGATGGTCTCGTGATCAAGCCACGCTGATTTCTGGCAGTTCTTTGCCCCATTGCATTGTAGTAAGAATTAAATAGAAAGTTGAAATGAGGATGTTTAACCCTATATTTTTCAGCGTATTTAATTAAAATAAATTGCTCAAAAAACCAGGAAGTATGTGCCAAATGCCACTTAGGCGGACTTACTTCTTCCGACGCTTGCAGGCTAAAATCCTCAGTAATCAAGTCGGAGCAAAGGTAAATCGAGTGGGTTCGAATCCTCCTGTAATCGTCTAAAAGTCTCATTAAAAACGGGTAGTTATTGGTTTTTCTAATATAAAAAAATACTTAGGCTTTCCCCAAATGAATCAGTGCTTCTCCTACATTAATTACCGGAAGATTATTGATACCTATCACATATCCATTGGAGGGAGCTTTGATGGGGATTTTGATATGTCCATAAGGATCTGAAATCCTAGCGACAACCTGACCTTTTTTAACCTCATCACCCAAGCGAACAGAGGAGTTGAAAATCCCTGAAGATCGTGCTCTTATCCAGTCACTACTTTGTAAAATAACGGTTTCCTTCTTTTCAGGACCACTTTCCAACATGTCCAAATGAAATAACATACGCTTGATTCCGGCAACTCCTTCGTCAGTAGACAATTCATCTATCCTCATGGATTCTCCGCCTTCAAAAACCAGAAGATGCTTTTTGGCTTTAAAAGCAGCTTTTCGGAATGATTTCTCAATCAACTTAGAATTAACCACAAAATGGGTCCCGAAAGCCATGGCTAATTCAATCGCCTTTTTATCCTGAAAATCGACCCTAATTTGGGGGTGATTGGTCAGCATTCTTCCACCGGTATGAAAATCAATTCCATAATCTATGTGGGGAATAATTTGCTCATTAAGAATGTAGGCTATTCTCCCAGCTAAAGAGCCCTTTTTGCTACCGGGAAAACTCCTATTTAAATCTCGTCCATCTGGAAAGGTTCTACTATTTGAAAGAAAACCATAGATGTTTACTAGAGGAATGATAATCAGCGTACCCCTCAGTAACTCCAACCCATTGTCTATCTCTTCCAAAATCCGTTTGGCTGTAATTATTCCATTGATTTCATCCCCATGAACTCCCCCACTAACCAATACTACGGGTCCCTCCTCTTTGGCAGACCTGATGAAAATCGGTAAATCAATTAATGTATGTGTGGGTAATTTTGCAATTGGCAATTCAATATTCACTGCCTGACCTTGTCTGATCTTGACACCGTTGATCTGAAACTCTTTCATAGTAAGGGAAAGGAATAATAAATTTCTATTCCAAACAAAACTTCTTTATTTCGCATCTTTGATTCCGCTATGAAGATACAAGAAAACATTTCCCTTCAGCCCTACAACACCTTTGGTATTGATAAAAAAGCTAGATTTTTTGTCATCGTTAGCTCCATTTTAGATTTGAAAGAAGCATTGGCTTATGCAAAAAGAAATGAGCTTGGAACCATATTTCTTGGTGGAGGCAGCAATATTTTATTGACTGAGGATCTGGAGGCCTTGATTATCAAAATTGAAATCAAAGGAATTGAGTTACTAAAGGAGACTGAGGATCATGTTTTGGTTGAAGTTGGAGCTGGAGAAAACTGGCATGAATGGGTTCTGTACACTATTCAGAATGACTGGGCAGGAATAGAAAACCTGTCGCTTATTCCCGGTACAGTTGGAGCTTCTCCCATGCAAAATATAGGAGCTTATGGTGTGGAACTTAAAGATGTATTTCATAGCCTTAGAGCCCTCAATAGATCTACCGGAGAGGTTGAAACTTTTGATGCCGAGCAATGTGAATTTGGATACAGAGAAAGCGTCTTCAAGCATAAATTAAAGGATGTTTATGTCATTTGTTATGTTACATTCCAACTTTCCAAAAAACCCGTATTTCATACCGAATATGGCATTATTAGAGATGTTTTAGCAGAAAAAGGAGTCAGAGACCTCAGCATTAAAGCTATCTCAGATGCGGTGATTGCTATCCGACAATCCAAACTTCCAGATCCAAAGAAAATTGGAAATGCTGGCTCATTTTTCAAAAACCCCACAATAGACTTAGAATTTTTTGAAAAACTGAAAAGCGAATTCCCTGAAATCCCGGCCTACCCAGTTCCTGAGGGTATGAAATTGGCAGCCGGATGGTTGATAGAAAAAGCTGGCTGGAAAGGAAAAAGAGTAGGTAATATAGGTGTTCATGACAAGCAAGCCTTGGTACTTGTCAATCATGGCAATGGTGACGGAAAAGCAATTGCTGAGCTTTCGAAGGAAATCCGTGACTCAGTTAGGGAAAAATTCGGAGTGGAATTGCATCCAGAGGTAAATTTTCTCTAAATCAGGCTATCCTGAACCTCCAGTTCTTTTTGATAACGCTCTACGCTAACGCCAAATTTCTTCAAAAATTCAACTCCTTCATCTACCCCAATTCCTTTGTATTCAGCATAGGAAAATAGGTACACAACTTTGGAGATCCCCATGGAGAAAATAATCCGGGCACAGGGCAAGCAAGGTGCTAAAGTCACATACAATGTAGAGCCTTCTACTGAAGTGTTATTTTTTACAGCATAAAGAATGGCATTTTGCTCCGCATGCAATGCTAGCGAACAACTCCCCTTGCTATCTCTCGCACAACCATTTTCTGGAAATTCAACATCACAGTTGTGCGTACCAGCAGGAGGACCATTATACCCGATGGAGATAATTCTGGTGTCCTTTGTCAAAACTGCGCCTACGTGTTTTTTGATGCAATGAGAGCGTTTGGCTAGGTTTACTGCCAACTCCATAAAAATATCGTCAAAATCGGGTTTACTCATAATTAATAATTTGCTCAAAAATACTACTTAAGGTGAGGTAGGAACAAAATTGGAACAGAAACCTTCCAAAATTTGTCAAATATTATACATATTCAACTTTTAAGCAGCTTAGTCGTTTTGAGCTAAAAAGAAATATTCATGAGTTTATCTAAAATATCCGTACACCTTGTCTGCATTTTAGCCATTGGGCTATGCTCATGTAGTTCAATAGATATTTTCAAAGAGAACACAGAAATTGCTCCTGTATCAAACTACAAATCCTTTGTCATTATCAATCAAGAGGTGAATATGCGAGGATTCAGTGCGCAATTATTGGATGAGAAAGTTCAGGACCATTTGAGAGAGGCGCTAGAGGCTCAAGGCATGGTATATGACAGGACTAAGCCTGATTTAGTCATTCGATACACATCAAACGAGGACCAAAGAATGAGGGAAATCAATAATTTCAATTATCCTATGCCATTCTGGGGATATAGAGTTTGGGATCCTTGGACTTTCAATCCTTACTCCTCTTTCAATACACCTGTAAGATCCAGTAGCTATGAGCTTCTTCAAGTGATCGTAGATTTTATTGATCCGAAAAAAGATAAGTTTTTGATGACCCTTACTGGTGTTACAGAGGTTCAAAGTGCTAAATTCAAGGAAAGAAAAGTGCTGAAAACTACAGACAAGATTCTTGAGAGATTTATAACTGACGTACTAATCAACTCTAAATAAAATGGAAAAGCGCTATCAATCCTTGAATGAATTTTATCCTTTTTACCTCTCAGAGCATCAAAACCCAACTTGTAGGATCCTTCATTTCATTGGTACAGCCTTGCTATTTGTGATTTTGTTTAGCGCAATCTTGACAGGAAATTATTTGTGGCTCATAGCTATCCCATTTGTAGGATACGGTTTTGCATGGGTGGGACATTTTTTCTTTGAAAAAAATAAACCTGCTACTTTTCAATATCCCGGTTATAGCTTGATTTCTGATTTCAAACTGTTTTTTGACCTTTTACTTGGAAAAGAAAAATTTCATCCAAAAAAAAGTATATAAACCAGTCTTATTTATTTGGCAATATATTTGCGAAGATTGAAAAGTATATTACTTTTGTAATAGCTTTAATGTAGTTCAGGCGCAAATATTTGCATTTTGATGTTAACGATAGTATTAATAGATGATGACCCTATCAGCACATTTGTGACTGAAAAGCTGATTTCCAAGAATGTCAAGCAGCCCTGTCAGTTTTTTAAGTATCAAAGTGCCAAAACTGCTCTCAATGAAATCTATCAAATCAGACCAAATTATCTGTTTTTAGATCTGAATATGCCTGAAATGACAGGCTGGGATTTCCTCGATAATTTCGATAGTCAAAAAAATGAAGCTGAAATTTATATCCTCAGCAGCTCGGTTGATGAAAGAGATATCAACAAAGCTAGCAAGTATCAAGTGGTCAAAGATTATTTATCAAAGCCACTTATTAAGAAATACATCAAAAGCATCTTCAACTGACCCACAGGGTCATTTTTTTTTGCCTTTTCTCCAACTTTTCAACTTCTCATAAGTTTAATTTTATGTAAATTAAACCTTATGAAATGCCCATAAGGAAAAATATCACAAAGCAGGATAATTATTGTGGGCATTCCATCTGATCTGTAAAAAACAAACTATAAACAGATGAAATCGAGCTCGACGAGAACGACACTCACTGAGATGATTGTAATATGTGCGAGATTCCATGTGACCTTCGAAAAACAAATTCTAAACACATGAAAGAGATTAAAGCCGAACTAATAGCAGCTATAGAGAGAACCGCGAAGAAGTTGAAGAATGGAGCAGCCTATCAGTGGGGTCACATGGGTGCCTGCAACTGTGGGAATCTTGCTCAGGAATTGACAAGTTTGTCAAAAGCCGAAATACATCGATTTGCTATGGAAAGATCAGGAGATTGGAATGATCAGATTCTGGAGTTTTGTCCTACCTCTGGTTATCCTATTGACTTGATTATAGAAAATATGCTGAGTTATGGGTTGACATTAGATGATTTGGGTCATTTGGAAAGATTATCAGCTCCCGAAGTTTTAGCCAAACTTCCGTTTGAGGTCAGAAACAATCTTTCCCAAAACAGAAAAAATGATGTCATCCTTTACTTAGAAACTTGGGCTCAAGTATTAAGAGAAAGATGGGAAAAGCAAACGCCTGCTTTCGACTTAGTGCAAAATGAAAAAAAATTCATCTCGCATGCATTGAGCTAAATAAAATTTTATTTTAATTCGCGCAATCTAAACTAAGTACCCTTTAACAAACAACTATGGAGGAATTTGACGACGATTTCGATGACTTCGATGATATCGAAGACGAAGATGATTTCGATTCTGATTTCGAGGACGAATACGATCTCGATGAGGAAAATGAATTTGTAGATGACAACATCATGGACTTCGACGAAGACGATGAATTCGACGAGGACTTCGAAGATGATTTCGAAGACGATTTAGACTAAACCATAATTGTGGTGCCTTTATGTTGGTATTTTCCTTCTTTGAAAGTATCTTCGGGCCATCATTATATACCAATAAAATTATGATTCTACTTGATATATTCACTTCACCAATTGCTTCAGGTGCTCAGTTATTCCTTTTGATCGTTTGCATTCTTATCGGATTAGGTGCAGGACTTTCCGCAATTGATGCTAGAAGTACATTCTCTAAAAGCAAGAAGGATTAATTATTCAAAATTTATACATTTAAAAGGAGGCCTAGCCTCCTTTTTTTATTGTAGGTCTAACTGAAGAGATAAACTTTTTAATAGCGCTTTCTCAGCATCATTTTTCAAGCTATGGGACGAAAAATTTAAATCTTCGAGCTTAATAAACTGGTCAAACCCTGCTTTTTTTCCTTCCTCCCCGGAACTGATCAAGACTGATTTTTTACCATGCTTCCGACAAAGTTTTAAAAGTTCGAAACAAGCCTTTCCCTCTTCCGACTGAGCATCATATCTCCCCTCTCCCGTAATCACCCAATCACTTTCTTTGATAAGATCTTCTAATCCTATTCTTTCAAAAAAATAGGGGGAACCAAATTCAATATCCGTATTAAAAAACGCAGATAAGCCCAAAGCAATTCCTCCAGCCGCTCCAAATCCTGATTTATCTACAAACTCCTTTTTCGCTTTCCTAAATAGTAGGGAAACATTTTTTTCGGAGGAAGTTTCAAAGGCAGTCAATTCTCCAGGTTTTAAACCCTTCTGAGGGCCAAAAACCGGAATAGCTCCATGATTCCCGAAAAATTGATTTCGTACATCACACAAGCAAGTAAAGCGGATATTAGGTAAGGGAACTGGGCTTTGAATATGACTGATTGCCTGTTGCACACGATCAGTGAATGGTAGAATCTCTCTTCCATTTTGATCCAGAAAGACAAATCCCAAAGCTTGAAGAATCCCCAAGCCCAAGTCTACTGTAGCACTCCCTCCTAAGCCAAGAATAATCTCCTTGGATCCCATCCCTATAGCTTTTTTAATCAACAGCCCTGTTCCGAAAGTAGAAGTTATCCAAGGATTTTTTTGACTATCAGCTATTAATGCAATTCCAGAGGCTGTTGAAACATCCAGATATGCTTTTTTAGAGGATTTGTCAAAACCAAAAAAACCTATCATTGGTCTCCCAATTGGATCTAAAGTCCAGGCATTTACCTGCTCTAGATTTAAAAATTTACTGAGAAGATTACAGGTTCCATCGCCTCCATCACCTATAGGAACAACTTGAGTGTGAACTCCAGCATACTTATCAATGCAAAATGAAGCTATAATTGCCCCGGCCTCTTCAGCGCTTAAGGTACCTTTAAAAGCATTCGGGGCAATCAAGACTTTCATTTTTCAGCTTTCATTCTTTCGAAATAATCTTTTGCAGCTGCTTTAACTTTCGGTGCCAGATATATGGTGGAAATCATCGTTGGAATTGCCATGATCGCATACATTCCATCTACCAAGCTGACTACCACTTCCAAAGAAGCTACAGCTCCCATTACAATCGTGATCAAATAGAAATAATTGTAAAAGTCAGCTTTTTTAGCCCCAAAAAGATAATTGAAACACTTATGACCATAGTAAGAATAGGTGAACATGGTGGAAAGTGCAAAAATTAGTACGGCAGTCATTAGTAGGTATTTTCCGATTCCAGGTAGGGCCGTTTCAAAAGCATTCAAGGTAAGTCTTACTCCATCAGCTTCTGTACTTTGCCAAACACCTGTCAACATAATAACCAAAGCAGTTAGAGTACAAACCACGATCGTATCGATAAATGGACCTAACATCGCTATCAATCCTTCTCTAATAGGCTCTCTATTTTTGGATGCTCCGTGAACCATAGGGGCTGTACCAATACCTGCTTCATTGGAAAAGGCAGCTCTTCTGGCTCCTGTTATAATTACTGCTCCAACAGCACCACCTGCTGCCGCCTCTCCAGTAAATGCATCGGTTACGATTCTAACCAACATTTCAGGAACATCACCAATATATTTTGCAACAATAATCAAGACCGTTGTAAAGTAAAGGGCTACCATAAAAGGAACCAGCTTGGATGCCACGACAGCAATTCGTTGTATCCCTCCCAGAATTACGATAGATACAAGCAACATCATAGAAATACCGATTATCCACCTTGTCGTTTCTCCTGTAGGAACTCCTGATGGTTCAAGCATCACAGCTCTGAATACAGCAGATAATTGATTGGCCTGAAAAATTGCTAAAAGACCTATTACACCGGCAACTGAAAATATGATGGAGAGAAATTTCCATTTTTTCCCCATGCCCTCTTCTATCACGTACATAGGACCACCTTGAACCACACCGGCAGTGTCTTTTCCTCTAAACATGATGGCAAGGCTACAGCTATAAAATTTGGTTGCCATTCCCACGAATGCGGAAACCCACATCCAAAAAATGGCGCCTGGGCCTCCCATATTGATTGCTATTGCCACGCCACTGATATTCCCCAATCCTACTGTAGCGGCTATTGCGGCTGAAAGAGCTTGAAATGAGGTAATCTGCCCTGGAGCCAGATCATCGTCATATTTTCCTCTAAGAAGGCTGATGGCATGTCCGATTTTCCGAAATGGAACAAAGCCGGAGTGAAACAACAAAATCATACCGCCACCCATCAATAAAAGCAACATGGGCGTACCCCATATCCAATTTGCAAAGGAAATAATAATGTCTCCCATTCTTATCTTTTTGTTTATCAGACAGATGACTCTGTCATTTCTAATTTATTTTAAAAGGACCATATTAGGCCGATTTTCCTCAAAATCCTAGATTTTCGAACTATTCCTAAAAGTAAAAAACCCAAGCTGATAATTTCAACTTGGGCTCAAATTTTAGTTTTTTCTACCACTCCACTTTGGGTGTTTTATAGAAATTAATATCTCTCAATTCCCATCTTTTTCCTTGAATAGCAATTCGCTTTTTAAAGCTTTCCCAATTTCTTTTTTCCGTTGGAGTCCAAGCTACCTCAGCAATTGCTGCCAGTCTCGGGAAAACCAGGTATTCTAAATCATCTCTATTGACCACGGTTTCAGTCCATAAAGGCGCTTCGACTCCTAAAATGTCCTTCTTGCTGATTCCTTCAGTGTAATTGGCTGGATCCCATAGATAAGCAGAATCCAGTTCAATATAGGCAGCCCAATGCAATCCTATTCTAGTGGTGGAATCATACTGCATATCCAAGTAAGCCTTTTTTGCAGGGGACATTAATACCTGATTTCCTTGCTCTTGAGCCAGTTTAGCATTATCCGCCATAGCCCAAAATTGTGCAACATTCCCCGGTAATAAAGTAGTGGTGGCAATTTCGTCCCAGCCAATGCTGGTTTTACCATGACTCTTTACTATCTCCTGAACACGCTCTATGAAATAGATATAATCATCTTTTTTGGTTACATGGGACTCATCCCCGCCAATATGAAAATAAGGCCCTGGAGTGATTGCTGAAAGCTCCCTTACTACGTCATCAATCAATTGATAAGTTAATTCCAGATCAGTATCCAAAGTGCTGAATCCTACTTCAATTCCCGTATATAGCTCAGCCGGTTCTCTAATAATATTGGACTTTTTTAAATCCCCCTCAGCTCTTTCGACAGATTTGGTAACAGTCTCTGTATCACCATCCGGTAAATTGATCCCGGAATTCAACTCACCATAGGAAGCTAAAATAGCATTGGTATGCCCAGGCATATCCACTTCAGGGACAATAGTAATAAACCTCTGAGAGGCATACTTTACTATATCCACATAATCTTCCTGTGTATAATATCCACCTTCTCCACCTCCAACTTGAGTACTTCCGCCTATTTCTGTCAGTTTAGGCCAGGATTTGATTTCAATTCTCCAACCCTGATCATCGGTTAAGTGTAAATGCAGATAGTTTAACTTTAGCTCGGCCATCAGATCTATATAGTGCTTCACTTCCTCAACACCCATAAAATGTCTGGAAACATCCAGCATAGACCCTCTATAGGCATACTCTGGTTTGTCTACAATTTTCCCTGCAGGTACTTCCCAGGTTTGATTGCTCGGATTAGGAGCTAATAACTCAGCTGGAAAGGCTTGTAGAAGGGTTTGAACACCATAAAATATTCCTGAAGCTCCATTCGAGGATATGACTATTTTTTCTTCTCCTATCTCCAATTCATAGGATTCATCTCCAGAATTTGATTTGAGGTCCAAAACAATAGAGCCAGCATCACCAGATACTGGGATCGCAAAACCCGTAGCATTACGGAGTTTCTGAGCTAAATAATCTGCGATGAAAGAAAGTTCTTCTCCAGCACCAGATATTTGTATAGAAGTCGATTCATTCACCTGAAAGCTTCCCGAGGCAGGAACCACACTCGCTGGTAAGGGCATGATACCCACAGCATCTAATGATTCCTTTTGATTTTGGCAGGCAGTCACTAACAGCACGATTGACATCGCGAAAGCCAGTTTGAATTTTTTCATGATTATTGATTGGGTTTGAGTAAACTTAAATAAAAATTTTTTTTATCCATTTCCTTTTATCAAATTTATTTGAAAAAGATGAATATGGGAATGAATGCGCCTTTTGCATCAAATCCTTTCCATTATTCAAAAATTAAAATCAGTATCCCCATGATTTTTTTAAATTGAAATCATATAAATGGATTTGAGCTTTCTGGATCATTGAAAGTTATCCTCCTCAATCAGTAATAGACTACACTTGAAATAAAGAACATAAGCATACCTTTTATTGATTTTCCCAAGTAACCATGAAAGACAAAAAAGAGATAAAAACTAATTCAAGAAGAGAATTCCTCAAAGGCTCAACTTTAGCCTTGGCGGGATTCTATATTGTACCAAGACATGTTTTAGGCGGACCGGGCTTTGTGGCACCTAGTGACAAACTCAGAGTAGCAGGAATTGGAGTTGGAGGAATGGGCTACAATGATGTTAGTGGAGTATATAGAAGTGAAAAGGCTGAGATAGTTGCCTTATGTGATGTAGACGATACCAGAGCCCAAAGAGCAAGAGATCAACATCCAAAAGCTCCTTATTACAAAGACTTCAGAGTCATGTTGGAAAAGGAGGAAAAAAACATTGACGCGGTCACAGTGTCTACTCCGGATCATATGCATGCCGTGCAGGCGATGATGGCCATGAAAATGGGAAAACATGTTTACGTTCAAAAACCTCTGTCTCATGACATCTATGAGGCAAGAATGTTGACTCAGGCTGCAGAAAAGTACAAAGTGGTAACCCAGATGGGAAACCAGGGATCTTCTGGGGACGGTGTCAGAAAAATGGTAGAATGGTATAATGCAGGGTTGATTGGAGAAGCTACAAAAGTTTACTCCTGGACCAATAGGCCTGTTTGGCCACAAGGTATTCCATGGCCCAATGAACCCATGACACCTCCAAGCGATCTGGATTGGGATTTATGGCTTGGGACAGCTCCTTACAAAGATTATGTAGGAAATCTGGTTCCATTTAATTGGAGAGGTTGGTGGGATTATGGAACAGGTGCATTAGGAGATATGGCATGCCATATTATGGAGCCACCATTTAGAGTTTTAGGATTAGGCTACCCTAAATCCGCAGAATGCTCAGTAGGATCAGTCTACGTAGGTGAATTTCAAAGAGGATACTTCCCAGACAGCTGCCCTCCTTCTTCCCATATCACATTAAGGTTTGACAGACCTGGAAAAGAAGATCTAGAGTTTCACTGGATGGATGGAGGTATTCAACCAACGAGACCTGAGGAATTGGAGCCTAACGAACAAATGGGAGACGGAGGCAACGGAGTAATTATCGAGGGAACAAAAGGAAAAATGATGTGCTCCACATATGGGGTCAACCCACAACTATTACCTACTTCCAAAACCAAAGACATCAATGTTCCTGAAACATTGTACCGAGTACCGGATGGAGACAGGGGGCATTACAGAAACTGGGTAGAAGCTTGTATCGGAGGTTATGGCTCAAAAGAATATCAACAATTGAGTTCTCCTTTCAGTGTGGCAGGGCCATTGACTGAATCTGTTTTGATGGGAAATCTTGCAATTAGGTCCTATGACTACAGAGTACCAAGACCTGGAGGAAATGACAATCAATTCGATTACCCAGGCAGAGGAATCAAATTGGTTTGGGATGGACCAAATATGAAAATCACCAATTTTGATCCAGCAAATCAATTTGTAAAGCGGGAATATCGAGGGGATTACACACTTTAGAAGCATTTATTTATAATAAAAGAGCGCTGACTTTAAATAAGCCCAGCGCTCTTTTTTATTTTAAAGAATATCCCCTTTTCTAATTTTCTACTGTTAATTCTACTCTTCTATTTTTTGCTCTTCCTGCTTCAGTTGCATTGGAAGCCACAGGGCGAGTTCCACCCCATCCTGCAATTCTTAATTTTTCAAACTCAATACCTTTCTCAACCAAATAATCCCTCACAGCTGCTGCTCGTTCTAAGGAAAGGGCTTTATTTAATCCAGGATCACCGGCATTATCAGTATGTCCACTAATTCGGATTGTCAGATCAGGGTTTTCTATTAAAAACTCTGCAATCTCATTCAAAAACTCCAGCGTTTCTACTCCTTCTAGTTCAGCTGTGCCTCTTTTGAAAGCAACTTTTTCCAAAGTAAAGGTACTGCCGGGAGCCGCTTTTCTCAGCAAAATCACATTTGGTTCTCCACTTAAAATCCGATCCACAGGAATTGCAACGGGGAAATATTTTGCTGCCTGGAATCGAAGCTCAGTTACTCCAGACTTCTTTAATTCATTCAATTTTAATGGGCCGTTTTCTATTCCCCATTCTGCACCTTTTTTTGAGAATAAGGAATAATCCAAAATTCTGGATTTTGAATTTTCATCTATGACCAACCAAGAAAGATTGGGCTCATCCACGGGTACAGATTTTTCCTGAACTTTTACTTCCGGAAATCCTACGGAACTTGAAGGATAAATAGGAACAATCTCCTGTATCTCTACCTTTTCTTCAGCTTCTGTTTGATTCAATACAATCGCACTCGGAGACTCAAAATTCTCTGGAATAATTAATTTTTCTGGGTTTTGGAAAGTCAAAAGATCCGCAAATCCATCACTGTTTTGTGTACTCGTCCATACTATTTCATCATCAGAAATAAAGGTGATGGAAGCCTCAGATCCCGGAGAACTGATTTGTTCCCATCTTTTAGGCTGGCTCCAATTGGAAAGGGATCCGTCCAAAGATTTGGAGATAAAAATATCTTTCCCCTGTGCTCCTTCCTGCATGTTTGATGAAAAATAAAGGAGCTTGCTGTCAGGATTATAGAATGGACTTATTTCCTGACCTGGAGTATTGATCACATTTCCGAGATGAACCGGCTTTGACCAATCTATCGTACCAACCTTTTGTATTAGGTAAATATCTTCATTTCCTCTGCTGTCTGCTCTTTTCCCTGAAATAAAAATTAAAGTTCCTCCTTTGGAAACTCTACCGGTCAGGTTTCCTTCCATTTCTGAAATTCCTTCCACATTGACTTTTCTCAGAAAATTCCAGTCAGTTCCAAACTTGGAGTACTGATAAACCCCATTCCTTTCAGTATCTCTGTGATATACTAGTAAAGTCAGAAGATCCTCCAAACCCAAGGGAAAATCATAGCCAGGTGTACTGAGATCAGGTCTGTGAATGGCCTCTGACCATTCCCCATTTTCATCTTTTTTACTCATCCATATATCACCGGGATCAGTAATTCCACCTTTATTATCTGGGTGAAATGCTCTGGTAAAGAGCAGCGTATTATTTCCAATCCAAACAGGATTTTGATCATCCTGTGGACTATTTGCTCCTGACAAACTTCGGATAGCTTGAGCAGAAAGGCCTGAGGAAAAAGAAAAAGCAAGCAATACTAGACTGCCTGCTTTCACATAAAATGACTTGAACTTATTCATAATTATTGACCCAAAACGATGGCGAATACCAGCGGGGCCACAATTGTTGCATCAGATTCAATGATAAATTTCGGAGTTTCTAAACCAAGTTTACCCCAGGTAATCTTCTCATTGGGAACTGCTCCAGAGTATGATCCATAAGAAGTAGTAGAATCAGAGATCTGGCAGAAATAACCCCAAAGAGGCACATTATCACGTTGCAAGTCCTGATGCAGCATCGGAACCACGCAGATTGGGAAATCTCCTGCAATTCCCCCGCCAATTTGGAAAAATCCAACTTTACTTTCTTCCGTAGCATTTTGAGTATACCACTCAGCTAAGAACATCATATACTCTATACCGCTTCTTACAGTATGTACATTCTTTACATCTCCGGAGATCACATGACCTGCAAACATATTTCCCAAAGTTGAATCTTCCCATCCTGGCACTATGATAGGCAGGTTCTTTTTGGCAGCTTCTAATAACCAGCTATTCTTAGGATCAATTTGGAAAGAGTCATCCAACTTACCGGAAAGCAATATTTTGTAGAAAAATTCATGAGGAAAATATGCTTCACCGGCCTGGTCGGCTTTCATCCACTCTTCCAAAATCACATTTTCAATTCTTCTCATGGCTTCCATCTCAGGAATACAAGTATCTGTAACCCTGTTCATGTGTCTCTCCAAAAGATCTTGCTCTTGTGCAGGAGATAATTCCCGGTAATTTGGGATTCTCTCATAATAATCGTGAGCAACCAGATTAAAAACGTCCTCTTCCAGGTTGGCACCTGTACAGGTAATGATTTGGACTTTGTCTTGACGAATCATTTCTGCCAAGGAAATACCCAATTCAGCGGTAGACATGGCTCCTGCTAGGGTAACCATCATCTTCCCTCCTTCTTCCAAATGAGTCTTATATCCTTCGGCCGCATCAATCAAGGCAGCTGCATTAAAATGTCTGTAGTGGTGCTTTAGAAATTCTGTGATTTTCATTACTTGGATTTATCAATTAGGCGTCAAAAATACCTAAAAATAGGGTACAAAAAAACCCGACCTTAAGCCGGGTTTCGATATATCAATAAGTAAATACTTATTTGGCTGAATCAGCAGGCGTAGTATTGTACTCTTTATTCAGACCTTCAATCACGGCTTTGGTTACATCCAAAGCATCTTTTCCATACCATACTGCTCCACCTCTAGTGTAGCTCAAAATCAAATCAATGTTATTTTCCTCCGCATAGCTCTTTAGATATTTCTGAACTTTGTCATAAACATCGCTATATAGATTAGACTCATCGGCAGAAAGCTCTTGCATCAGATTATCTCTGTAAGTCATCAAGTTTTGCTCTTTCTTTACCAACTCTTCCTGCTTTGCTCTTTGCTGGTTAGGAGTCATATTTCCACCAGTTTGCTGGAAATTAGCTACCTCCTGCTCAAAACCTCTAGCTCTGCTTTGAAGATCTCCTTCAAACTTCTTTCCTTTTTCTGTGATTTCTTCGGATTTCTTTTTGAAGAACTCGTATTGATTGATCACACTGTCAGTATACACATATGCAATACTCAAATCAGAAATTGAAGCAGCCTCTCCTGAAGCTGTTGCAGTTGTGTTTTCTGTAGTTTTTGGTTGACAAGCGTAAAAAAGCACTGTTGCAAAACCAAGTACTCCTATGAATTTAAATCCTTTTTTCACTTTGTATATTTTATTGTTGACAAGGGCGCAAATATAAAGAAAGTATTGATTTTCCAAGGTCTGACCTTTTTGAAAAAGCTTTTTTTAGGAGTATTTAAAAAAATATGTCCTGAGCTAGCCTGTAAACCTGAGCATGCGCCTCAATGATATGGCTGATTTTTTCACTATAGCCTCCTCCCATCGAACACATAATTGGAAGCTTCAACTCTTTTGCAAGGTTCAGCACTTTCTTGTCACGCATTTTAACACCTTCTATGCTCATGCCTAGACGTCCAAGTTTGTCTGTTTCCAACACATCGACACCACATTGATACATGATGAAGTCAGGATGAAACTTCTTCAGTATGTTTTCTAAGGCCAGATCTAGCTGAGTTAAATATTCCTCATCTCCCGTTCCATCCGGCAATTCAATATCCATGTCAGACTTTTCTTTTCGATGAGGATAGTTTTTGGCTCCATGCATGCTGAATGTGAATACGGAAGGATCATCTTTGAAAATTTGAGCCGTACCATTGCCCTGATGCACATCCAAATCTATGACTAGAATATTTTTGGCAAGTCCTTCATTCTGCAAATATCGACTCGCTAAAGCTATATCATTTAACAAGCAAAACCCTTCTCCTCTATCCGTAAACGCATGATGAGTACCACCGGCAATATTTAAGGAAATACCGTACTCAAGTGCAAACAAAGCAGCTCTAACCGATCCACCAGCAATGATAGTTTCCCTATTCACTAATTCTTTGCTTAAAGGAAAACCAGTAGCTCGTTCTTCTGACCTGCTTAAGGCTAAATTTTTGAGTTTTTCCCAATATTGAGCATCATGGACTTGTACAATAAGACTTTCATCTATTGCATCGGGAGCAAAGAAATTTCTTTCAGAAACTGTGCCCTCATACATCAGTTGCTGAGGCAAAAGCTCATATTTCTCCATCGGAAATCTATGTCCCGGAGGCAAAGGATGAGCATATTCGGAAGACCAGGCAATTTTAAGCATAAAAAAAACGCTTGTATTTTAACAAGCGCTCCAATTTTTTGTTCCAAATTAAAATTTAAACGTCTTCTTCTTCAGATTGAAAAGCATACATGGTTTCATCTAGCTGAATTGTATCATCATTAAATTCCTTGATAAATTTAGTTATTACTTTCTCATCAATATATTCCACATTCAAAGCTGCATCTAAACCGATTCCATAATCGTGATTTGTATCGATGTCTATGAATTCTTGAACTTTCACAGACTCCTCCTCTTCGATTTCCATGATCATCTCAGTGATAAACCAACCGATTTCCTCTTCTTCACTAGACAATGGCATAAGATTGCCATTTTCATCTTCTTCGTATCTAATTCCACTGAAATTCGGGAATTTCTTAGCCGCTTCATGTTCTGCAAGCTCATAAACCTCACTCGCATGGTGTAGTCTCAACGTATATA
>TARA_R100000365_G_C2748652_1_pt1 | contig 20995 bp, 20 predicted proteins | sample TARA_R100000365 | Tara Oceans TARA_R100000365 (sample SAMEA2620668) | marine metagenome | biome: marine biome (ENVO:00000447); feature: mesopelagic zone (ENVO:00000213); material: "saline water (ENVO:00002010), including plankton (ENVO:xxxxxxxx)" | depth 1000 m | reverse complement strand
CCGACGACTCGCACAGCGACCGGACCGAATGAAGGGGGCGGCCCAAGGGCGCACCGCCTCGAGCGTCGCCAATGCGGCTGCCGCAGTAGCCTCAGCGTCCGCGAGCTGCTGCTCCTCGCTCTCGGCCATCTCCTCGTAATAGCCCGCTTCCCACTCCAGATCCTCAGTGGCCTCTACGGCACGGGAGTTGGCAGCAGCGAGGGCTTCACTTCTCAGCCGAGTCGCTTCCGTGCGGCTGCGGCCTGCTTCCTGCCGCCAGTAGCCGGCATCCTCCAGCGCGGCGACTGCGGCCGTATACGCGTCGCGCTCTTCCACGTACTTGTTGAGCGCGACCTCAAAGGACGCGACGCCCGCCAGGTCCCGGACTGCACCGGTGATGGCGAGTACGCCGCTGGCGTCGATCTTGTGGGGCCGCTCTGTCCACGAGAGCGAATCGTCGCTCCACTGACGTCCCTCACCGTCGACGTTCGACTCGTGCTCGACAAAGGTCGTCCCGCCCGTCAGGATCTCCTTACCAAGATGGCCCTCGAGGTCGTCGACGACCTGGATGATCGTGTCGGCACCGATTTCTCGCAACCAGGTGCCGTTGACACCAAGCGCGCTGATCGCGTCGTCGAGCATGACGCCAGGAACGATGCGGCGCTGGCCCACGAAGGTGTCCCAGTGTCCGAACGGGGTCTGTGCATTGATGTCGGCGCAGACCACAGCGCCCTGACGGGTGAGCAGGGCAATCGCTGGCTGTTCTTCGATCACGAACCACGATCCGCGACCGCGCCACATCTCCGCTGCGACCTCTGCGCCGCGGAGGGTGGCAAACAGTGCGGAGTCGCGCCGGTACTTGCTCGAAGTCGTGCCGTGCCACGCGGTGCGCCGGCGGATTGTGAGAAACGCCTCGTCCTTCCATCCGAGCGGCAGCTCAGTGTCTGTGACGACGTCCCGCTTCATCCTCGGCATCAAGAACACCGCCCTGTCTGTTGCCCGACGATCGATTCAGCCTCTGCTGATTGCCCCACATCGTATGGCCGGGCACAGACATAAGCGGATGTTCCCTTGGCCGATCGCAGCAAGTGGCGCCTGGCTAGTTGTAGTTCCCTTCGCCGCCCATCGTCAAGCGCCTGTGGACGATCTTGCTCGTTTCTTGCTCACGAGCCCTGTTTCGGGCAAAGCGAAAGCCCCGCGATCCCAGTGTTTTCAAGGGATCGCGGGGCCCGCAGAATGGCGGTGACGGTGGGATTTGAACCTAATATGCCGAGATGGCGTGGGCCAGGATTCACTCAGAATCGTTGATTTTCCGCGGGTTCAGTCAGGCTGCGCATCAGCTCGATCGGGCTCGTTTCGGTTCGAATGTTGCCATTTTGTTGCCACTTTCGCGGGGCGCTCACCCCTTCGGCGAACGGTTCCACCCTTAGTTCCGATCCGCGGACCGATCGTTGGTGATCCATGCGAAGGCGTCCTCCCTGGAGTCACACCTCACAGCCTCTGTGCCCGCGAGGTTTCCCGCGTACCCGTACCACGTGCCGTCTCGCAGCTCCGCCCGCCCCCACACTTCGGGCTTTCCCCACGTCTCCGCGGCACCTTGCTTAGTCACCGTCCATTCCGTCGACTCCTCCTTCAGCCACGCGTCGAACACGAATCCGCTGCGGGTGTTCTCGAAAGTGATAAGTGCAGGCGATTCCTCGACGATAAGGATCATGAGTTCAACGTAGATCACTCCGTGAGGGACGGCCGAGGTTGGGTGATGTACTGGACGCGACTCACGCTGCGCAGGCCATTGATCAGTTGACGCACAGCGGACGTCTGAGGGATGCGAGAGAATCGAGCGCGTGACTGTCGACCTGGAACCCGTGCTCAAGTGGGTGCGGTTGACCCCTGGTCGGCCAATCGCTGCCGACTTGGTGCCGGGCGCGTCTGAGGATGAGCGGCGGATGCTGAGCGTTCTGGGTGGTCTGGTGTCAGGCATCGTCGCCGATGACGCTCGGACGGGATGGCCGGCCGACGTTCTCAGCTGGCTCGCGGACGGACCTTCGGCTCCTGCCGAGATCGTCGAGTCCGCAACGCGTGGGATCAGTGAAACGCCCGATGAGACGTTGGCAGCGATTTACGCACAGCTGGTGGCGGGCGCCCACCGTCGCGCGCTAGGCACGTTCTTCACTCCTCGTCCTGAGGTCGAGCTGATGCTCGAGATGTGGGCGGAGGCAGAAGGCTCGCCGTCGTCGATCGTCGATGTCGGGGCCGGCGTGGGAGTGTTCACAGCCTCAGCGATCAGCCGGTGGCCTGACGCGCATGTCTATGGGGTCGATATCAACCCGGTCACGCTGGGTCTGCTCGCGCTGCGAGCGTGGGTGGGCGGTCTCGCCTTGCAGCAGGCGGACGCAACAGTACCCGGCGTCCGAATCGTGCGGGAGGACTTCACAACCTGGATCGAAAAGTGGGCAGGGACGCCTGCTCCGCGGCTGATCCTGGGGAACCCCCCATATACCCGATCCCAGCTGATGTCCTCCGCAGACCGTGCACGACTCGAAAGGGCAGCGGGCGGTCTGTGTGGTGCCCGAGCCAGCCTGTCGGCTCTGATCACCGCGATCTCCTTGTTGCACCTCGAGGCACAGGACGGGCTGAGTCTGCTCCTGCCGGCGCAGTGGCTCGAGTCACAGTACGCACAGCCTCTGCGGAATCACTTGGCCTCGCTAGATCGGCGACGAATAGAACTACGGCTCGTGGATTCTCGACTCTTCGCAGACGCGCAGGTCGATGCTGTGGTGTTGCAGGTCGGCCCGGAGCGGCCGGAGCCCGCGGAGTTCCTGGTGGCCACCTGGACCCGCGACGGACTGAGCCATAAGCGCCGTGTCGTGCGGCGCGATCAATTGCGAGATATCTCCTGGCGAGCGCTGTTCGAGGAGAACAGCGCGAGATCATCCGTTCGTGGGAGTGAAGGCGCCGATGCGCCACTGTCGGAATTCTGTCACCTCCGCCGCGGCACCGCCACGGGAGCCAACGGATTCTTCGTTCTCACCGACGAGGAAGTCGCTGAACATGAGCTCTGGCCCTGGGTGAAGCCGCTAGTGCGGAGGTTGTTCAAGCATTCGGATGCGATCAGCGCAGAGGAGTTCGACAAGCTCGCGGTGACGGACAAGCGCTGGCTGCTGACAGCCACACTGCAGGACAGGGCCCCCGACTCGGCGCTGGACCGCTATCTCTCAGCAGGCGAAGAGAAACAGATCAACGAGGCGTACCTGTGCCGCGTCCGCCCCGGTGAATGGTACGACCTGCGACACGATCTGGTGGTTCCCGACGTCATTGTCGGCCCGATGACACGCGACGCGATGAGGTTCGTCACCAATCCCGTCGGCGCGGCGATCGTGAACAACCTGTACGGCTGGTCGTGGGCGGAGAACGTCGCAGATGAGGACCAATCCGCGATCCTGAACTGGCTCCGCACACCGGCGGGACAAGACGCCGTCCTGGGGGCTGCGCGTAGCCAGGGCACCGGGCTGAAGAAGATCGAGCCGCGCGCGCTGGCGAACGTCCGGGTCCCCCAGGAGGTTGCGATCAGTCCGCACGCCCGGCTCTGACGGCTATACCGCGGGCGGGATTCCGTCCAGCAGTACGGAGCGCGGAAGCTGGAGGAACGCCTCCGTCCAGCGACCGCGGCGGTCATCCGGCAGGTACGGCACGAGTGCCGATGCCCGGCACCAGCCGATGATGCTGGGCGCATCCTCGGCTGCGGCGCAGGCCACTAGCGCCCATGCTTTCTCGCGTCGGCCGACGTCGAACTCGTTCCGGGACAGGAAGAACGGGAAGATCGCGTCGGTCGGGCTCCCCGCGGTCTTCACCTCGAGCAGGCGCACCTGATCGGTGAGCGTGGGGGCTGAGACGTCGTAGCCAAGGGTGTCGTCCAGCAAACTGAGCTGCATCACCTTGCCCGCCAGATCCGGCCGTCCTAGTGAGACAAGCTCGGCGCGGCAGGCTTCGACGACCGCTGCCTCGCCCGCTGCGCCGGACTCGATCCGACTCAGCGCAGATGTCCTGTCTGCGAACACCCGGCGAAGGCAACGGACCGCTTCGTGATCGGGCAGACCGGCGAGCAGGATCAGCGCAGGCGTGGGACTGAGCTGGTCGCCGTCGACGTACATGAACCCAGCTGCGGTGAGGATGGCCAGCCCGGTGTGAAGATCGTCGCTGCGGTGCTCACCTTGGCTCATCACCAGGGGGAAGGTGCGAATCGTGTCTTGCGACGCGTTGCCTTCAGCGTCCATCAGCCGGGCGACACGCACGGCTGCGAGCAACTGATGATCGGTGTAGGAGGTCACGACTCAGCTCTACTGGCGCGGTCGGCGCTGCAGATGCTCGATCACTTCGATCAGGTCGAGTTGGTCGTCGAGGACTTCACCGGAATCCTCGTCATCCGGTAGTGCCATCTGCACCAGGACGGGGTCGTTCAGCATGAGTGCGAGACGTCGCGTCTTGTCCTCCACTCGACCGGCGACGCGATCATCAATGGTTCCCTCGCTGGCGAGAATGGTGATGCGGGTGTCCACGTCGTCAGGCAATCCGAGGCGATGGATCCTGTCCACGGACTGCAGGTACTGGCCGGCGTTGAATGTGCGGTCGATGTAGATCGCGTCGTGACACCAATGGTGCAGGCTCACCCCCTCCGACATCGCCGCCGGGTTGGCCAGGAGGACCCAGCAGTCCGGGTCGTTGCGGAATCGGTCCAGTTCCCGTTCCCTCGTGCGCACGCCCGGTTCGGCGTCGTCGGCGCTGGGGATGGCGCCGTAGATGAGCGCCGGGTTCAGGCCGGCGAGCATGATCTCCAGATCGAGCAGGTTGTCGGGGAAGTTGGACCACACCAGCGTCTTGCGTCCCTGTTCGACGTTCTTGTGAATGATGCGGAAAGCGCGCTGCAGCTTGGCCGGCACTTCGTGGTCGGCGTACGTGTCGATGAGTCCGGCAAGTCGTGAGCCGACGGGGATGGCCAGGGACGGGTAACGGTACTGCCGGGCCGCGTCGGAGTTGGGGGAGAGCAGCCGGGGGCTGCAGGCCGCCTGCAGCAGGTACATGGTCACCTCCCCCATTTGCGCGAGCATGGCCGCGTCCCGCCGATCCAGGTTGAGCGACCCGGCATACCGGTCGAGGAGGGCGTCATAGATCTGGGCCTGCAACTCGCCCATCGGCACCGGGTCGAGCACGATGCGGGGATCGCGTAGACCGAGCTCGTTCTTGGTGGTGCGGACGTACAGTGGCGCCACGACGCTGTTGAGCGTGCGCATGTCTGCGTCGGTCGGATCATTGCGGACGACCGCCGGTGGGACCGCGCGGCGCGCGACACCCCCCGGCCAGACGATGTCGAGAACGGAGAGCAGGTCGCGGGGCTGGTTGGGCGCGGGGGTTCCGGTGAGGATGTCGCGACGCGCGGCGAACGGAGCCAGGCTGAGGAGCGCACGTCCCCATTCACCTGCAGCGCCGCGTTTTGCGCGGTGCGCTTCGTCTACGACCAGGTGCGTGGGGTGGCGCAGCATGAGTGCCATGAGGGGATCGACGGCGGCGGGAACCCGCTGATAGTTCACCAATACCACGTCGGTGTCGGGTAGCGGACCACCCCGCCAACGTCCGGTGGTCAGCGGCGGGTCCAGCACCTCCGCGACGTCCTCCTCCCAGGCGCTGAACGCAGACAGCGGCGCGACCACGACAAGCTTCGTCGCCCGACCGGCCGACCGCTCCCGCGCGTGGAGTGCGTATGTGACGGTCGTCTTGCCCGCACCGGGCACCGAGAAGTTGGCGCCATGCTGGAGGCGCGCCAGCGCCTCGAAGTCCCGGATCTGGAACGGGCGAAGCGGCCGGATGACCGCGCGACCGGGATCGTGGTCATCACCGGTATCGATGTCGTCAGCGGGAAGACCGCGGAGCGCGGCGCTGAAGGCTCGCTGGTCACGGACGCTGCGCCACAGAAGACCTTGCACGCCGTCGTCGGCCGCCAGCTCGATTCCCAGTTCGATCAGCAGTCCCTGCAGGGAGGTGCGCTCCTGCAACAGCCGCTCTGGGTTCACCGGTAGCGGTTCGCCCACCCGCGGGGTGCTGCCTGACAGCTGCAGGCTGATCCGGTACCAATCCCCAGCCGGCAGGCCGTGAGCGACGGCGATGACCTGACCGGTCTGCCCATCGAGGGTGAGCGACAGTCGTGCCGACTCAGGCATCGAACTCGACGGCATCGGGATCGTCGCTCTGCGCGGCCTCGGCCACCTTCTCCAGCAGTTCGGTCACCTCGTCGATGAGCAGAAGGACGTTCTCTCGCTGCGACGTGAACTCAGGCAGTTCCGCGACCTCATCCAGCGCGTCCAGCGCCTCTTTCAGCCCAGACCGCGCCTGGGTCAACCCGAACGCGGGCCGCTGGAGCCGGCTGCCCGCAAGAGACCGACGCTTCGATGCGGCCAGGCCCCGCCCGACGCTGGCTTGCAACGCCTCCTTCACATCAACGGCGGGTGCCGATTCACCGTTCTCGAGCGTGATCTCGGCGTCGCCCGCTTTCGTCGCAGTCACCGCCAGGTTCAGCAGCCGCTTCACCGCGGTCGTCTCGCGCGATGGCGGCGCGGACGGTTCGTCGCCGAGCAGATCCACCCCCGCGGGACGGGTGGTCGACTGCTCGGAGGCCGGCTCGGGCGCGGTCGCGGTCTCTGCGATGGTCGCGCTGACGTCGTCACCCTCGGCAAGGTCAGGGACGACGTCGGCTTCCACCCACTCGCCATACGCATGCCGCAGCTTGTGGACCGAGTTGAAACCAAGAATGTACGCCAGCAGCCATCGCCCGATGATCAGATCTGCGGCTTGGCGTCCGTCACGTTGATCTGCCTCTCGCACGCGGGCCAGAAGCTCGAACCAGTTCTGCGCCTGGTCTTTTTCCTGGATGAATGCCGTCAGCGGGAGCATTGGGGTGGTGAGCCGGCGAGCGCGTTCCATCACCTCCAGCACCGCACGCATGTCGGTGACCCGCTGCGCATTGCGAAGCCGCAGTCTGCGCGCGATGGCGGCGTCGGTGAGACCGGCGTCCTCGTGCAGCTTCTTCAGCATCATCAGCTCGCTGACCAGGTTGTAGGTGTCCTTATGCTCGACCTGCTTCTGCAGCACGCTCTCAAGCTCGAGTTCCTGAGGTTCGATGACGTCCGCAGGCAGCACGGCGACCCGGATGGTGGAGGTAGTGATCCGCCCTTCGGCGCGCAGCTCGCGCAGCAGCACGCACCGGGTGTTGCCGTTGATGAGCTTGCCCTTGCGGGTGATCAGGCCGGGCTGATCCTGCCCGTCAATGAGGCTCTCCTTGAGGCCGTCGACATGTCGGTGCGACGCCCGCACCAGGTCCGCCACGACCCGCTGGGCGGCGCTGGAGTACGGGTCGGTGCGCACGAGCTCCGCCTGCGGGTGCTCCTCGAGTGAGGGCGCGATTCGGAAGCTCTCGGCGTTGAGGACCGGCAGATCCAGCGGGATCTCGATCACTTCCAGCAGCTCGCCGTTGCCGCGCAGCGGTACCCGCATGGTGTCGCGCGGTCCAGCCTGCTGCTGGTACTGCGCCAACGCCTGTGCGATGTGCTGCGCCCTGTTCGTTTCTGTCACACTCGGCTCCTGGTAGTTGCTGGGCTTCATCGATGAATCTAGCCGCCGAGCACGACACCCAGGAGGCCGCGGAGACCGTGTCTCATGCGACCGGCTCTTCGCGGTCGCCAGATTGGACACCCCCGACGTCAAGCCTGGCGGTACCCGCGGCGAGGCGAGGGATAGTCTCTGCCCGTGTCGGCTATTCACACCATCAACGCGCGCGGCGACATCGGGCTGACGTCCTCGCGCAGCAGATTCAAGATGTCGCCCGCGCAGTTCGGAGCGTTCGTGCGCAGCCACCACGAGGTTCTCGAGCGTGAGTTGGCGAGCATGGGCGTGGCATACAGCTCGCTCGGCCCGGCACTCGTTCCCAGTACGACCCGCCACGAGATCGCGCTGCTGTTCAACGTAGAGGGCTTCGGCTGGTGGTACGGGCGCCGGATCGCACAGCTGATCCTGCCGCTGCTGGATCAGGCGGCGACGATGAGTGTGCTCGAAGGTGACATCGCCCTGCCGCCCGCGGCGACGCGAGAGCTCGCGCACGGTGCCGGGCTACACCCCGCAGAGCGCCAGAACTGGGGCGATCAATACGTCTACTGCGTGTATCTGACCAATCTCAGCGATAACCAAGTCACCCAATTAGACACAGCTCTCGCTGGCGTCGACGGATACCTCGGGTACGTTCCTGCGACGTATCGGTCGGAGTTCAAGTCCGTCGCCGCGACTATGCTGCCCACCACTTTCGTCAAGCAGGGCAAACGCGTGCTCGTCGATCACGGGTCCGACGATCCCTGGGTGGGGGATGAGAATCCCACCGCGTACGATTTCGCATCGCACGGGTACGAGGTCCGCAGCGTCACGTCGATGCTTTTCTCCCCACTGCTGAGCTACAAGATCCAGGCTGAGTTCCGCCCACACTTCCAAGAAGATGTGCTGATCTCGCTGAACGCTATCTCCGACGACCCGATCCCCCTGGAAGGATTCGAAGTCCTACTACCGGAAGCGAAGTTCGGATACCTGCAGGACAAGAAGGGAGGCCTGTTGACGATCGCCGAACTGGACACGCACTCCCGGGAACAGCTCGCGGCCGTCATCCGCGCTGAGATCGACAACGACTACATCTACCGCCTGCAACGCAATGTCGATGACACCGTCCAGTTCAGCATCATTCTCGAGCTTCCCCGGAAAGAGTCCCATCCGGTCCGACTCGCCGTCGGTCTGAAGTACTTCCCCACCGAACAGACTCTCAGCCTGGTCACCATGACGTGACAGGACCGGGCACAACACCCCAGCCGTCAGTACTGTCTCGTGACCGTCGCAGGGCACGCTGAGAGAGGCACCATGGAGCATCCGAGCGAGTCACCACAGTCGGAAGACGCCATCTCATGGTCGGAGGTCTTCGGCCCGTATGACGCGCGATGCGCAACCCCCGAGCAGCGGGGTGCTTTCATCGATCGCCTCTACGAGAGGGCGATGGACGGACGAGCTTTCTGGCTCTCCGCCGCGGGCGAGGAGGCAATGTGGACGTGGTCCGCGGCGGGGACGGCGTTCATGCAAGGCAACTGGATCGCCACCGTGCTGTGCTGCCACGCGGTCTGCGAACGTGCTCTCGCGGGACGGTTCAAGCCATTCTGGATGAACGAGGCAGACGCACCCAGCCGATGGCAGAACATGGGACTAGGGCGCCTGCTGGAAGAACTCGAGAAGCGCGGTGGGATCGATCCCGACGTTGCCGCGAGGCTGCGTCGAATGTCCGAGTACCGCAAGCCGTTCGGGCATTGGAAGGACTTCATGCACCCGACGGGGTTGTTCGCGAGGGCACGGCCGCTGGTTCAGGAGGACGGCGTCGACAGCGAGGAAGCGGTCATCCGCGTGATCGTGGACGATGCCACTCGCGCCATCGAGATCACGGTCGAGGTGCTCCACGGCGACGTCTGGTCGTGAGCCGCCGCGCGTTTACTCGCGTAGCTGACGGATGTCGGTCGCTTGCTTGTCGTCTGTCAGCCAGTGAAGGTTCTCAAGTTGGTCGATCCGGATGATGGGCTTCGGGACGTGTGATCCGCTGCTCACGCATGCCCGCCAAAGCAGCCGTCCAAGGTGGACCTGGACGATCATCGGATGAACATCAGCGGATGACACATCCCACTCGCGCATCCCCGCATTGCGGGTGCTGTCGAGCCAGTCGGGTGTCATCTGGGCACGCGAGGGCGGGTTCAGCCGTGGCCATCGACCGCGCTGGATCGTCGATTTGACCTCGATTGCGGCGACGGCGGACAACGATGGGTCGAGCATCAGCAGATCGATCCCGTGGCCGGACGAGAACGCCGTGTCGTCGTCGAACACCGGGTGCCAGCCGAGGTCGGCAAGCATCGATTCGACGTAAGCTTCCGCGATGTTCCCGAGCACCGGCAGCACGGAGGACCGGATCGGCGGCGGGATCGGAGTCTCCTCGGCCAGAAAGCGTCGCACGTGCCTTTCCGCCTCGGCGACGCGGTGCGGGTGACGGAGCAGCCCCGGTGTTGCGGTCACGACGCCGGTCAGACTCTCGAGCGGGATGTCGAAAAGCCGGGCGTCACGCAACGCACGCAGAATGTCGGCGCGTGATGGACCGGACATGGGCGGCGGCGCGGTCAGTTGCGTACGCGTTGCTTCGAACCCGCCTCATAGTTGCGGTCGGTGAGGTAGCTGTGCAGGTAGTCGTCGGCCAGCAGCCGCGGGATCTGGTGACGATGCTGCGGTGAAGGGTCGAAGCGCAGCGCCTTTTTCCCGTCTACCGTGCTGATCGGGATGTCGTAGTCGGGGTACGTCTCGACGAACGCGATCAGCTTCTTGGTGGTCAGGTTCTTCGCGTAATCCGGATCGGACTGCAGCAGCCGCGCGACGTAGGCCATCTTGGCGCGCATGCTCGGGTCGTCCATCACGGCCTGCTCAAGGTCGGTGAATCCGTCGATGCGGATCTTCGCTGTCACCTCTTTCAGCGTGCCCCTGGCAAGATCGCGCGCCTTGTCTGCTGCGTGGAGCTTCGTCTGGATAAGGGTGACGGTCGTAAAGTACGCGTATCCAGAACAGGTGACGACGTCAAAGCGTGGCTCGTAGAAGAGCACGTCTGCCTCGATCGGACGATAGACGCCGTCTCTCGGGATCAGCGTGATGCCTCGTGAACGTCGCGTCGCGATCCCGGGGCCCTTGAGCCGGTAGGCGACGACTCTGGCCTTGCCGGAGCCCACCGCATGAACCATCGCAACAACGGGTCGCCCGCCAGAGTCGTAGGGTGCGTCCCCGCGACGCACCGCGGCATCGACGGCATCAAGTTCGGGAATGTCACTCAGCTTCTCGACGAGCACCTGGGACGAGCTGGTCTGGTAGGACGGGTCGTATTCGAGGAATTGCTTGCTGGTCAGCGCGTCGGCAGCGCGACGCACATCGTCGGCGACCGTCGAAGCCATGCCGTCGACGAGATCGAACCGCGCCAGGTCGGCATCGGCCAACGCCTCTCCGCGTACGACGAAGTTGTCCAATCCCGTCGGTCCAGCGCTGAGCGCGGCCGCGAGGGCTCGCCTACCCGGTTCAGCGCTCATGATCGTCCCTTCAGCTGGATCGCCACATCGTCACCAAGGTAGCGGCACTCCACGACCCCCTGTTGGGTGAGATGCTTGGTCTTCGTCAGCAGCATGGTGACCGCACCGCTGGCGGCGGTCACCTTGTACAGGCGATAGCCCAGGACCGCGAGTGTCGGATTCAGGTGGTACATGCCGGCACGCACGTAGATGACAACCAGCAGCAGCACCAGGGCGATCGTGGCCACCAGGGATGCCAGATCGTCACCGCTGAACAAGGCAACCACCACCGGAACGACGTAACTGGAAGTGAAGGCGAGCACGCGCTCGTCCTCACGTTCCACCTCGACGACCTCCACGGAGCGCGGCTGAATGCGGGACAAGCTCCGCAATACCAGACCCAGCAATGCGACCGACGCTGCGCAGGCGGCAAGAATCACCCAGCCCACCCACTCCAGCGTGGACAGCTTCAGGAGCGCCAGCAACGCAACCAGCGGCGCGAACGCCGAGGCAAGCAGCCCGACCCCCACGACCCATCGCATGATTCCGACTGTACGGGCACCCACTGACGCCGATCGAGACCCCACGTCTACGGCTCGGGGTTCCGTGCCGCGGATGTGCGCCGTACTCAGCCTGCCCGCGCTTAGTTTTCTCCTCCTCCACGACGAGACTGTTTAATGCGAGAAAACCCAGTTGTTTCCGGATAGAATGAATACCATGGTTCAAGGAGAAAACCCGGGAGTCGCCGTCCTGATGAACGTCGCGCCCCCGGCCCTGCTGCCTGAACCGATCGCGAACGGTGTCGTCCTTGAGGGCGCATCGCCAAAGATAACCCTGCGCGCCGTCTGGGCTGGTGAGGGTTTCCCCGCCGATGTCCGCCGTGTGCTCGACCAGCCCAACGGCGAAGCCGAGCCGGAAAGACTCATAGTCACCGCCCGGCGCTTGAGCCCGGGGTCTGTCCGGTTGCTCTCCGAACGCGGGCTGTCATGGGCGGACGCAGACGGGTACGCAGAGATCTCGCTCCCGCCGGACCTGTTCATCTCGCGACTCAAGCCACGGCCACTTCCGCGGGGGGCGACCACAGCGATGTCCTGGTCCCCGAGCGCGGAGGCCGTCACTGAGTTCGTGCTGTGTCGCCGCGTGGAACCTCCGGCGGTCCTCACCCAGGCGTGGAACGGAGTCGATCGGATCGCCCACATTGCTGAAGCGACGCGCATATCGCAGGGTCAAGTCGCGAAAGTTCTCGTCGCGCTCGACGAAGAGGGCTACACCGCCAAGTTCGGCCCGGAACGAGGACCGACCTCGACACGGGAGCTGAGAGAGCGGGGGCGCCTCCTCAGCGACTGGGCGGGGCACTACGCGCGATCCGCTCGCAAGGAACGCCGTGTCGACCTGCACACGATGTCTCGCGATCCTCGCGAGTGGACGGCGTCTGCCGGCGGCAAGCTCGGGAGACTCCCCTGGGCGGCCTCGGGCTGGGTGGGTGCCGACGCGATCGCACCCTTTGCGACGAATGTGCCCGACATGATCCTCTACGTGCCAGAGGACAGTTTCGACGACGCCTTGAATCGCCTGACCGACGACGGGGAGGTATCCCAGGTGGACCGCGGCGGGCGAATCCACCTCCGCGCCGCCGCGAGTTACGTCTTCAACTTCACGAAAACATCGGACCCCGCGCACGTCGCCTCTCCGGTGCGTGTCTACGCGGACCTCCTTCGAGCCGGCGGTCGCGGCGTGGAAGCCGCCGAGCACTTGCGGGAGGTGGCAATTGGATTCTGAACCACGCAACCGAGTAGCGCGCGCTCGGGCAGAAGAGGCTCTGGTCCGATTCACCCTTCTCACCGGCAGTCACGCCACTGATTTCGTCGTTATCGGCGGCCTCAACCCCGACTTCCTCGCCCCCAGTGCCCCGCATCCGCATCTCGGCACGACAGATGTAGACCTGCTTTTCGAGCTCGGCTTCGTCTACGACCGTGACGAGTTGGACTTCGGGTGGCTTGACCGTGCCCTCGCTGACGGCGGGTTCACGGCTGTCGGCAGCGTCGCGGGCTGGCAGTGGACCGGTGTTCTGGGCGAGGCTCTCGTCCGTCTCGACCTGCTCTGCGACGTGTACGACAGTCCGGGTCAGCCCATTCATCTTCCTGGTGCGGTCGAAGCGACCGCCCAGAACCTGACGGGGCCTGCCGCTGCTCTGCACGGACCGATCGAACGTGAATTGGTCGTCCCGGAGGCAGTGAAGGCCGACATCCCGAGCGCGCCCGACCGCGTCCGGCTGAAGTTCGCAAGCCTCGGTGGCTATATCGCCGCAAAGTCTGCGGCCTTCATGAGTCGCGACAAGGCGAAAGACGCGTACGACCTGGCCTTCGTCATCATGTACGGGCCCGGTGGTCCGCGTGCAGCAGCGGCGGCGGCTGCGGCGACCGAAGCGCCGCCGCATCGAGAACCCATCCGGGCAACGATCATCTCGGCGATCACACGCCTGGCCGACCCCGAGTCGCCGTGGGTCGACATCGTGATTCAAGAGCTTCATCTGGCCGGCGACGAGTCCGACGACGACCAGCTACGGACGGACATTCTTCAGTCGGCCGCCCAGTTCCTGGGGTCGTACTGAGGCAGCTAGCGACACATCTGCTCTCGTCGGCTAGATCTCCCCGATGGCGAGTCCGAGCTGGATGTACATCTCGCTGACGGCGGTGTCGTCGACGAAGTAGTGGACGCGTTGGCCGCTCTTGTGCCGTTCCGGGGGCGGGTCGGCGATGAGCAGCTTCGTCGTGACGAGGTCGCCGATCGCCGCTTTCACGGTGGGCACGGGAATCTCCAGCGCCGCGGCGATCTGGCCGCGGGTTGCGGGGCCGTTGTCACGGAGGTAGCCGATGATGCTTGCTCTGAGCATCGTGCCTAGCGCTCTGATGGGGTCCTCCGCGAGTTCGTAGCGGACGGGTCTGACGAGCTTGGGCACGTGCGGGCTCCCGGATGGTCGAGGACTGTCATCTCACCCTACCTCCTAGCGGATGGTTAAAGTATTCCCTTTCCGAGCGGATCGTTATAGTATCCCCTCATGTCCACTCGATCGCAACATGGGGAGGTGACCCGTGTGGGGTCTCCGTCGGTCGTGTTTCATTTTCCATCGACCTTGCCGGTTCGACTCGCCGCCGGGTCTGACCGCGAGACAGCGTCGCGCGTACCACATCGAGGAGCCGAAATCATCGGGCGTCATATTTTCGGCGGCTTCGGCGCGATCCGGGTTATCATGCCCGGATGCGCCCTATCAATACGTGCGTTTTCATTTTGAGAGCTGGTGAGTGTGCGTGACTGAACAGAGCAACTGGCGTGCACGGCGCGGGTGGCGCTGGGCGGTCGTGGGCGCGGTCGTCCTTCTGTTGGGCGTGATCGCCCTCGTGGTCGCGCTCTTTCTGGTCCCCCGCGACGACGATCATCGTCCGGAGCCCACGCCCGCTCCGTCATCCAGCGCGGCGACACCCTCGGTTCCACCGGCAGAGGCGGAGGTCGTCGACGAGTCGGTCATCGAACGTGGCTGGCGTCCAGAGCCGATCACGGAAGACCCGGAGGTTTACGTGCGCGCGGCATTGGAGGCGGCGTCGACCTTCGACACTCAGCTGTCGAGCCGCGACGAGTGGCTCGCGTGGTTGAGCACCTGGTTCACTCCGCCGCCGTACTACGACTCAGCCGCAGAACGGGACGACGCGCAGCGCGGATTCTTGTCGGAGCTGCGCACTCATGTGGTCTTGCCGGCGCCGGAGTGGGAGTCCTTGCAGCGCGAGAACGGGAACGTGGTCGCCGAGGTGGAAGGCGACGTGGCGTTCTTCGACGACCCGCAGTTCGAGCAGCTTGGTGTGTACACAGGAACCGCGGACGTCGTGCTCACCCACACGCGTGATGCGAATGCCGACGGGTCCGAGCAGGTGAGCTACCAGGACCGGGTGCGCGTGAGCGTGCAGGTCCAGTGCGGTCAGCCGACCGAGCCCGCGCCGGGATCGGCGCAGCGGAGCGGGCACTGCAAGGTCGTTCGCTTCTTCACGGAGCCATTGGGATAACTGATGCCAGCGCCGGTGATCGTCAAGAGTGCGGCCCTGGCCGCCTCACGTTCCAAGGCGCTGCGCCGTGTTCTGCTCGTCCTGGCCGCGCTGGCCATCGCATTCACTGTCACCGTCGGCACGATCATCGCCCTGCCGGTCGCCATCCTGGCCAGCAGCGGTGCGGCACCCGAGGACCCCAGCCCTCCCGGTGGCGGGCCGATCGTCGTCGGGGACTGGGGATATCCCTACGTCGGCGACTACTACAAGGGCCGCGGGTTCGGGTACAACCCGGTCGAGGGGTGCAGCTACTGCTCCTCCGACCACAAGGGCTACGACATGTCCCAGGGGTGCGGATCCCAGATCTACTCCGCCGGGCCCGGCACCGTCACCATCGCCGGCTCCCACTACGGGTGGGGAAACACCGTGATGGTCGACCACGGCGACAGGATCGAGACCCTCTACGGGCACACCCAGTGGGGATCGATCCAAGTGCAGCCCGGCCAGCAGGTGGTCGCAGGGACTCCGCTCGGACTGGAAGGCAACACCGGCAACTCCTTCGGCTGCCACCTGCACTTCGAGGTGCGCATCGACGGCACCGCGATCCCACCTGAGTCATTCATGGCGGTGCGCGGACTCCCCCTGAAGTGAATGACGCAAACCGAAAGGACAGTGCCACCCCCATGCTCACGACCAACTCGTTGGCCCTCGGCCTCATGAACGCACCGCCACCGGTGAACCCGGACTACGACGCCCCCTTCTACGCAGGGATCAACCAGATCGCCTCGTGGGTGCTCGCCGGCGGGCTCGGGGTGCTGGTGATCTGCGGCATCCTCGCCGCCGTCGCTCTCGGCGCGAAAGGCACTCCAGAACGTGCCCGAACGATCGCCGAGAACTGGTGGTTCAGAATCGTCGTCGCCATCCTCATCCTCGGATCCTTCAACGGTCTGTTCGCCTTCATCTGGGGCTTCGACTTCGGGTTCTGATCGTGCGCCGACTACTCGGAATCCTCGGCTCAGCCGCTGTCCTCGGCAGTATGCTGCTGCTCGCGGCGCCGGCAGCGCACGCCGACAGCGGAACCTCGGCGATAGCGGCCGCTTCGACGTCGGTCGCTGGTGAGCCGTGGTCGTCACCGGCGCATCCGGTGAACTGTGAGCGCGAGGGCAATCAGGTCTCCTGCACGCCCACCGACCCGTCGTTCGTGGTCGCGCAGCAGTGCTACCTGGGAGTGGCCGCAGCCGATGGCTCGGCGGTCGTGTGCACCACCTATGAGCAGCACAGACCAGCGATCGAGGCGCGCGGCGGCAAGCCGACCCTGGTGGACTACGGCTGCGGGTTCGGGGACCTGGTGTGCACCGCGTTCGAGGGCGCCGGACGGGCGATGGCCGTCTCCGCGACAGGCGCCATGTTCCTGATGGCCACAACGGTCTCCTTCAACACCGACTCGGTGCTGTGGGACGCCGCAACCGGCGAATGGGCGTTCTGGCGATGGGCGGTCGCCGGCGTGATCATGATCGCGATCATCATCGCGGTGGTCGCCGCCGCCGCGCGCAGCGACCGGGACGACATGGTCTCCGCGATCGTGCGGTCGCTCCTGGCCGTGCCGATGGTGTCGTTCACACTCTGGATGACCGGCCTGCTTGTGAACATCGTGGACGATCTGACCTGGTACGCCCTCGCCCGCGAGGGGATCATCGAACTGTTCCGCACACTGCAGTCCGTGATGTGGGCCGGCGGCCACGCCGCCTGGTTCTTCGCCTTCCTGATGCACGGCCTCCTGCTGATCGGCATGCTGCTGCTGATCTTCGTGTTCATGTTCCGCAACCTCGGGCTCGCGGCGCTGGTCGCGATCGGGCCGATCGCATGGATGCTGTTCCCCATCCGCAGCATCGGCATGGAGTGGGTGACCCGCTACGTCGCAGCCCTGGCAACCCTGCTGCTGACCGGGCCGCTGACCATCGGATTCGTCAGCCTGATCGTGCGAGGGCTGGCTCAGGTGCAGACGATCTGGGACCCCGCCGCATGGCCGCTGGTGTTCGGGCTGGTGCTGGTCGCGTTTGCCCCGTTCGCGATCTTCGGCCTGTTCAGCTTCGTCGGCGGCGTCGCGGTCGACGCACTGGGGTCCCGCGCGGGCGCCGGCGCAGTGCGCAGCGGCACGAACATCACCCGCCAGGCCATGCGCTTCCCCACGCGCCACATGTCAACGCCCGCGGGAGCACGAGCCATCGATCGACGCTCTCCCACCGGCGGACGACCGTCCTCTGCGGGCGACCGCGGCCCGACCGGCCGCACCGACCGCTCCACCGCCCCGCAACAGGCACCCGCCAGCCGCTCGGAGACCCGCCCGCCGCAGAGCCCGCGGACAGAACGCTCCGCCCCAGCACAACCGACCGGTCCGCAACAGCAGCCGCCGAGGAGATCATGATGTCCACCTCAGACAACATCGTCCGTCCGGTGCGGTTGTCCCGCCGCTCTCGCCAAGGCATCGTCCTCGGCCTGGACGGGTGGCAACTGAGCTCCCTGCTCGCGGCGTTCACGTGCCTCTTCGTCGCGCTGAATCAGTTCGGCATGCCCGGCGTGCTCTACGCCCTGCCGGTCGTGGTCCCTCTCGCTGTCGCCGGCGTCATCAGCATCCACGGCCTCAGCTGCCCGAAGATCGCCGGGTTGTGGGTGCTCAAGCACGCCCGCCACGCCATCGGCGCGACCCGGACCCGATTCCGGCCCGAAGCAGCACGCCTGCAAGGGACGATCAACCTCCCCGGGCGCGCCGGTGTCGTCCAACTATGGGAGACGCCGACCGTCGGAGTCGCGTACCACCCGCATGAACGGACCGTGTCCATCACGGCGGAACTTGAGGTGCAGGGCTTCCTGATGAAGGACGCCGGCGACCGGCTCGACCTGTCCCGGCAGTGGGCCAGCGTGCTGGCATCCTTCACCCAACGCCCTGGGATCAAGCGAGTCACTCTCCAGGAACGCACCCAGCCCACCACCATCCGCCCCGCACGCGACACGTTCGAGTCGACCGCCCGGCGACGCGGCGTCGCCTCCGACGCACTGCCGACGGTGAACTACCGCGACGTGCTGGACATCGCCGAGCAGTTCGCCGTGTCGCACCGGAACTATCTGACCCTCACCTTCGATCTGACCGTCCTGGGAGCGCAGTTGCGCGCCCTCGGCGGTGGCAAGGACGCGATACTCGCGCTCGCGACGGTGGAGGGCGGGAACGTGTCCGCCGCCTTGCGGGCGTCGAAGATCGCGGTGCGGCGATGGCTGAACACTCGCGAGTGGGCGGCATTGGGCAGGGCGATCTTCGACCCGGAGTTCCTCACAGCAATGCACAATCGCACCGGCGACCTTGCCGGCGTCGATCCGGCGGCGATAGGGCCGATGGCTCTGGAGGAACCGCGCGGCCGCAACGGCATCGTCTACACCGACTCCGGCGTGCACACCACGCTGTGGATCCATGAGTGGCCGCGCACGGATGCCCCGGTCGGGTTCCTCGAGCCGGTCGTGTTCGCCCGGCACCCGGTCAGCAACGACGCCGTCGCGCACGTGTTCACCGTCGTGCTCACCCCCGTCCCGGTGCACAAGGCGCTCAAGCGCATCCGTGACGAGAAGCGGATCTGGAACGGCAATCAGCGCATGCGCGCACGCCGCGGCCAGGACGGCTCGATCTCGGACGAGGCGGACTGGCTGGCGCTGGAGCAGCAGGAGGAGGAGATCGTCTCCGGCCACGGCGAGTACCGGTACGGCGGGTATCTGACCGTCACCGCCCGGGACGAGCGGACCCTCGAGCAGGCCGTCGCCGGAGCCCGCAACGCCCTGCTGCAACAAGGCATGGAAGCCCAAGTGCTGTACTGCCAGCAGGCCGAAGCACTGCTGGTCAGCGCGCTGCCGCTGGGCTGGGGGATGAAGTAACCATGCCCCGCGACATCGTCACCGTCACCCCGCCCGACACCACCCGGAAGCAGCGAAAGGCCCAGGCCCGCGCTGCCGCCCGACTACGCACCGAACAACCGTCGACCGAATCGACGCCGCACACGTCGACGCTGCCGCAGGCCCCACGCGGCACCCGATACGGTGCCCGGCCAGGCACGGGCGGCTACTGGAACCCAGCGCGACTGGTCGTCCCGTACCACCAGGCGACCTCGCATCAGATCGCGGGCATGTACCCGTTCGTCGCGGACACCGGCATCGGCAACCGTGGACCGGTGGTCGGGGTGGAGCTGAACTCCGACTCGCTATGGCACTTCTCGCCCTGGGACGCCTACACCGACACCACCGGCCGCGGCACCCTCTCCACGAACATCCTCGTGCTCGGCGCATACCGGTCCGGGAAGAGCGCAGTGATCAAGATGCTCACCACCCGCTCGCTCGCGTTCGGACACCAGGTCGTCGTCCCCTCGGACTCGAAGGGCGAATGGGCGCCGATCGCTGAGGCCGTCGGCGGAACGGTGATACGTCTCGGCGGCACCCATCGTGCCCGGCTGAACCCGCTGGATCGAGGCCCGCGACGCACCGGAGCGACCGACGACGAGGACGAGCAGATGGTCCGTGACCGGCGCCTCGCCACCCTCGGAACGCTGATCGAGATGACCCTCCCCCGCGACGCGCGCCTCACCCCGGTGGAACACGTGTGCGTGCACACCGCACTGGACCGCTCGGTCACCGCCACCGCAGACCGGCCGACCCTGCGCAGCGTTCTGACGCAACTGCAGCTGCTGTCGACGACGCGAGACGCAGACGACGAGGACATCCGGGCCGCGGCGACCCGGCCGCGGTATGTGCTGCAGCGGTTCGTGCACGGGGACCTGTCGGGGCTGTTCGAGGACGAGTCCACCGTCACCTTCGATGCCGACACGAACATGGTCGTCGTCGATACCAGCGAGCTGTTCGCCCGCGGCGACTTCGTCGCGCAGCTCACGCAGGTGTGCACCACCGCGTGGATCCAGGCTGTGATCTCCGACCGTGCCGCGAAACGCACCCGCTACCTGGTGCGCGAGGAAGGCTGGCGGGACATGGGGTCGCTGGCCGCGCTGCAGATGTACCAGCAGTGGCTCAAGCTCAGCCGGCACTACGGGATCAGCAACATCGTGATCCTCCACAAGTTCACGGACTTGGATGCGGTCGGTGACGCCGAGTCGCAGGAACGGAACCTGGCGTACTCGATCACCGGGGACATCGAGAACAAGTTCATCTTCCGGGTCAACCATCAAGAACAGCACGCGCTCACCACGAGGCTGAACCTCCCCGCACATCACACCGAGATGGCCCGCGGGCTGCCCTCGGGGCGGTTCCTCGCCTACGTCGGGCAGTTCTCCTACCTCGTCGACGCGTTCTGCACGTCCACACGGTGGGAGTACGACCTGTTCGACACCGACGACGCCATCACCGACCCCACCGCGGCCGAGACCGTGTTCGATCCGGCCGTGCTGGATGCGGTGTGGCCCGAGCAGAACCAGGAGTGGCCATGACCAGACACACCGCCCGAGTGAGCGTGAACGGTGAGAGCGCCACCTACTGGGGACCGACCGGGCAGATGAAGTTCATCACCTCCACCGACTCGAAAGACGTCCGCGCGGCAATCCTGGACCGCGCCCTCAACGACGCCGTCGGCGCCGGGATCGAACTGGAAGTGGTGATCTCCGGTGATCGTGGCGAACACCGGATGATCGTCAGCCCGACCGGTCACGTCCAAGCCCTCCCAGATCACGAGCCGACCGTGCCGTCCGCGACCAACGTTCCGCCGCTTCCGGCGCCGATGTTCGCCACCGGACACGCCAGCGTCGCCGAACCCGCCGGCTCGCTACCGCTGCCGTCGCC
>TARA_R100000365_G_C2748660_1_pt1 | contig 21689 bp, 26 predicted proteins | sample TARA_R100000365 | Tara Oceans TARA_R100000365 (sample SAMEA2620668) | marine metagenome | biome: marine biome (ENVO:00000447); feature: mesopelagic zone (ENVO:00000213); material: "saline water (ENVO:00002010), including plankton (ENVO:xxxxxxxx)" | depth 1000 m | reverse complement strand
CAGATTCCTAATCTGTAGGTCGCGCGTTCGAATCGCGCCGGGATCACCAGGTCCCTGATAATCTCCAAAAGCTACAAGGATTAACCTTATTTGAAGGCACTTTGGTTACTTAGCTAGCGGGGACTACCAGAGAACTTATCAAACTGATGCCATCATGAGCGATACCAAGGCACCTGTATTTAGCTGTCCGGAAGAGCAGAAGGTCTTTTCCAGGGTTTACAAATATGCCGACATGGCGACGCGCCTCATGGAGGAGCACAAGACTCCGCCTTTCCCGAACACATACGCGCTGATGTATGCCTACGCGGCCGCCGAGAATGACGAGATTGTCGTTATTGTGGACGAGATGCTGGAGCGAGGTGACCTCTCCGCCTACGAGATAGATGAGGTCTATAGCAGGCATCTCTGCCCGATGCAGGATCAGGCGAAGCGGGAAAAAATCGGACAGAGAGTGGAAGAGCAGATCTCCAGCGTGCTCGACCTTGTCGGGACGGGTGTCGAAAGTTCCGACCAGTTCGAAAACGTGTTGCAGCAGATTGGCAACGGAATTGGCGAGACGACCTCCATCGACCAGTTGTCCGCCGCCATTGGCAATCTGATGTCGGAAAACCAGAGAATGGCGAACCAGAGCCGGAAGCTCAATGAAGGCCTCAAGGAATCCCGTAAACAGATTGAATTGCTGCGCCGTGAGCTGGAAGATGTGCGCAATGAAAGCATGCGCGATCCCCTCACCTCTGTTCACAACCGCAGGGCCTTTGACATCAAGCTGGATGCCGAACTGGCCGCAGCGCGGCAGAATAACAGCGATCTGTGTCTCGCAATTGCAGACCTCGACTATTTCAAGCGCGTCAATGACACATTCGGCCACCGCATAGGCGATGAAGTTCTGAAGATATTTGCGGCCATCATCTCCGAGAACATCAAGGGCCAAGACCTGGTTGCCCGTTATGGCGGTGAAGAGTTCGCAATCATTCTGCCTGCGACTGACCTGAAGGCCGCGTCTGTGTTGATTGACCGCATCCGCCTGCAGACCTTCCAAAGGAAGCTGGTGTTAAAGGGATCCAAAAAGCCCTTAGGCGACATCAGCGCCTCCTTCGGCATTGCCCAGTTTGCCCCAGGTATGACCGCCGCCGATCTGGTGGAACTGGCCGACCAAAGACTGTATCTGGCCAAGAGCCAGGGACGGAACCGCGTGCAGACGGGAGAATATGAAACAAGCGCGGCCTGAAGAAGGAACCTGCCAACTTCGCCGTCAGGGGAGAGCGGCAGGCCCCATCGTGAGCAATTGGTCTTCAGAATTCAGAATCCGCTTCAACTCTTCCCGAGCCTCTGCCACGCAAGCCTGTGATTGCTCAACCTGGGCCTGCTGATCTGCGAGCTTGTTCAGCAGGCGCTGAACATGGCCATTTCGCGCCGAGAGGCTGAGCGCCTGAAAATCTATTTGTGCTGCATCGGCGGCGGCAAGTTGCGCCTGTAGGTCTGCAAGCCCAGCCTGCAACTCACGCCGTCGGGCTTGCGCGATGGCGAGCCCCTGCTCTGCCCTTTGCCGCTTCAGGGCCACAAGTTTCAAAAGAACCCGGTTTTGCTTTGACATCACTGGCCTCTGGTCTGCTTGCGAACCCGATCAACAAAGCTGATAGCTGCTGCCACAGCTGCAAAATGTTCCGCATGGATCTCTTCATCTATTTCGACAAGACGATAAATTGATCGTGTCGAGGGTGGGTCGCGATAGATGGGGATGTCGTTTTCCATGGCGACCTCCCTGATTTTGGCGGCCAGGTGGTCCACGCCTTTGGCAACGCAGACCGGCGCGCGGCCTTCCTCCGGAGCCCATTTAAGCGCGACCGCATAATGCTCAGGGTTCACCATGACGACGGTGGCACCTTTGACATTCTTCATCATCTGATTACGGCTGATGCTGGATGCCTTTTCCCGTCGCTTCTGTTTGAGCTGCGGATCGCCCTCGCTCTGCTTCTGCTCCTTTTTCACTTCCTCACGGGACATTTTCAGCTTGTTGGCATGCAGCTGGCGCTGCAGTGGGAAATCTATGGCCGCCAGGGCGAACTGGAAAACACCGAAGATCAGGAACAGGCCCAGAACCTGGGCGAAGGTGAAATCAAAGAAGTGCGCCAACTCCAACGCGCTGCTCGCATAATAATGCTGGGCAAAATTGTAGAGAAAGACAGCGGCGAGCCCGCCTGCAAAAAGCATTTTTGCCATGTCTTTCAGGAAGTCCAGAATGCCTTTCGCCCCATACTTCTTCTTCAGGTTTTCTGCCGTCGAGATCTTGTTGAACTCCATCTTGATCTTCTTTGCAGAGAAAGTAATCGCCTGCTGAACTATCAGGGTTCCCGTCACGAGCACGACCATGATGATCATTAAAGGCAGGACCTGCAGAAGGATCTGCATCAGCCAGGACTTTGTCGCCTGTCCTCCTTGAGTGAAAACATCATCCGCATAACTGTCGGCATGATACATCATGGATGAGAAGGAGTTGAACAGAGCACCCGCGATGACGGAACTGAAGACGATCGCGGAAATGATGATGCCGGTAAAAAGGGCGAATGTATTCGCTTCTTTGGACTGGGGCACATTGCCTTCACGACGGGCTTCACGGCGCCGCTGTTCGGTTGCCTCAAACTCCTTCTCGCCACCGCCTGATTGGTCTTCCGCCATACTTGGTTCACCAGCCTACAAATTCCGATGCCCGGTTCATCCAGACCACCAGCATGGTGGAAATCGAAATCGCCAGTAGCACGAATCCTGCCCCTATCATGAAGGGGGCCCCCACGAATGCAACCATCAGAGATGGCAGAGCTTTGTTTATGAAACCTAGCGAGATGTTGTAGAGCAAATTGATGGCCACAAACGGCCAGGCGATGAGTACGGCGAACTTGATCGAGTCAAATATGCCCTCGATGATGAAAGACCTGTCGAACAGCTGTACGGCGCCAACCGGTATTTCCGAATAGATCTCGGCGAGCCTGACAAACACGTTCACATGGTAGTCCGCAGACAACAGCAAGGCCGCTCCGGCCATGGCAAGCATGTTGGAGACAATGGTCTGCGCTTCGGTTTCCAGGGCGATGCCAAGCATTTGCGACAGGCCGATCGCCTGCGCAATGAAAGCCCCGGCCGTGCTGAGTATCCAGATCGACAGGCGCAGCAATACGCCCAAGCCAAAACCGATGATTGACTCCGCGCCTAGCAAGCCGACATATGTCCCCATGGATATACTCTGGGGTACACTGATCAACCCTGACGTCGCAAAGGCCGTCGCAAGGCTCAGCAAGAGCGCTAGGCGCACACGTACCGGCACGGTCTGCTCCCCGATGCCGGGCATCAGAAAAACGATGAAGGACAGCCTGGCAACGACCAGCATGTACAGCGTGATCCAGGCTGTAAGCGTCGCCCCCAAAGGCAGGCCATCAGGCATCATACGACGCCGACAATATAGGGTTTGCTCCTGGAGCCAATTTCCTCATAGGCCAGAACGGAGTTACGAATACCCTTACTGGCCAGAACCGTCTGCAAGAAGCGCCTGCGGCGGGAGGATGTCGCCAGGGATGCAACCACGCCCTTCTGCGCCATCTCATTCAGCTTCGCCTGCACCGATGTCGTCAGCTCACCAAAAAGCTCAGGCGGCAAGGCGATATCGGAACCGCCATCCTCACGCGAGACTTCATGCTCGTTGAAGCGTTGCTCCCAGTTCGTCGACAGCTGCAACAGGGGCAACCGACCTTGGCTGTCCTGCAAGCGGTCGACAATCTGGAAGCCGAGCCTCTGACGGACCAGCTCGACAATACGTGATGGCGAATTGGTCTGGGCTTTCACTTCGGCCACGGTCTCAATGATCAGGAACAGGTTCCGGATGGACACACGCTCCTCAAGAAGCAAGCGAAGCACAGACAGGAGAAGTTCAGGCGTCACCTTGCCGGGGATGTATTCATCCAGGAAGCGCCTATTCGCGGCGGCGCGATCCTTGTCACTGATCTGGGTCAACGCGTCCAGCGTGTCGATCATCACCATCCGCGTGAAGACGAGAGAGAAGTTCGCCTGAATGACTTCAAGCATGTGTGTGGCAAGCACTTCGGTAGGCTCAATGGCCGGGATGCCGGCTGCAGACAGTTCCTGTTTCTTCGTATTGGGCAGCCAGCGCGCCGCCGCCTTATAGACAGGCTCCTTCACCTTCTCGCCCTTGAGATGCGGCAGCTGAGCATCTTCCATCAGCGCCAGCAAAGAGCCAGGTCGCACCATGCCATGATCCACACGTACACCCTGAATCCGGATACGGTATTCGTTCTTGTTCAGCGTGGGGTTATCCGTCATTCGGATGGATGGAAGGACGAAGCCATACTCTTCCGCAATGTACCGGCGTATCTTGTCGATACGGCTCTCGAATCCACCTGCCCCCTGGAGAACCATGCCGACTAGATCAGGCGCGACCTCAAGATGGATTTCATCGGAATGAATGGAGTCCCCGATAACCAGGCTGGTCTGGGGCTCTTCTGCCTCTGCCAGGGAAGCCTCTGCTGCCTTTTCCCGGTCACGCTTACGGATGTAAACGGAAGCCGTCGCAAAGGCGGCCGCTGCAAGCATGAAAGGTACAAAGGGCAGGCCGGGAAACAGACCAAAGACGGCAAGGATTCCGGCTACGATCATGAGAGACGTGGCGTTGCCGCCCAGCTGAGCGCCCAATGCGAGATCAATCGCGCCGTCATCGCGGCCCTTAGCCAGCAGCAAGGCCGCCGAAACAGAGACGATCACAGCCGGAATCTGGGAGACAAGCCCATCCCCAACGGTCAGGATCGAGTAATTGCTGAGCGCCTCCGTAAAGCTGAGGCCATGCGCGATAATTCCAAAGCCAATGCCGGCAACAAGGTTCAGGGCGGTAATCAGGAGACCTGCAACCGCATCGCCCTTCACGAATTTCGACGCACCATCGAGCGAGCCCAAGAAAGCGGCTTCTTCCTGTTCCTTCTGTCGGCGAGTGCGCGCCTCTTCATGGCTGATCGCGCCAACTGCAAGGTCTGAGTCGATCGCCATCTGTTTGCCTGGCATGGCATCGAGGGCAAAACGAGCGCCGACTTCAGCCATCCGGCCGGCACCCTTTGTGATCACCATGAAATTCACGATGATCAGGACACCAAACACCACGAGCCCCACAAACAGGTTTCCGCCCATGATGAACATGGCGAAGCCTTCAATCACACCCCCGGCCGCGTCTGTTCCAGTATGCCCCTCACTAATGATCAGCTTAGTGGAGGATACATTCAGCGCCAGTCGCAGGATCAGGCCAGCCAGCAAGACACTGGGAAAGGACGAGAAATCCAAGGGCTTCTCGATAAAGATCGTTGTGGTGAAGATCAGAATTGCGAAGGCAAAGGAAATCGTCAGGCCGACATCCATGATCCAGGCCGGTACGGGCAGGATCATGACCAGAATGACCATCATCAGGCCAATGGCCAGAATGGCGGTTGGCTTGGAAAGGTCGAAAAATCGGGATGTTGGCATAGTCGGCCTACTGCGAGATCATGGGAAGAACAGTATTATTGAAGAAGTCGAGGCACACACGCGTCATGTAGCCTAGCGACAGAAAGAACACGATGACCACGGCCAAGATCTTCGGAACAAAGGTCAGCGTCATTTCCTGAATCGAGGTAAGAGCCTGCAGCAGGCCGATGACAAATCCCAACACCAGCGTCACGGCAAGAATTGGCAAAGCCATCATCGCGGCAGCCCACAAGGCACCGCGCAGGACCTCAAATATGGCAAGCTCGGTCATCCCCCGCCCCGATCAGACAGGCATACGCAGTAATTCCTGGTAGGCTTCGACGACCTTGTCACGGACGGTTACAGCCGCGTCCAGAACAAGTTCCGCCTGCGCGAGCGCCTCCACCATGGCATGTGGATCTGCGCCGGAAACAGCCGTCTGCATGGCGGCCTGCTCAGCCTCCTGAAGAGCCGCCTTGAAGGTGGAAAACCCATCTGCAACGCCGGATTTTTCAGCCGTCTCCTTGGCAAGGTTTTCTGTACCCGCACCTGGCTTTACCGAACCAAGCGCAGCATACGCGCTAAAGCTGACATTAGACATTCTGACCCCCGCTAACGCTTAAGAACGTCAAGTAGTGACTGGTACATGCTCCGCGCCTGGCGGAACGAGTTCAGATTGGCCTCATAGCTGCGATTGGCTTCGCGCATGTCGGCCATTTCCGTAACCAGGGAAACATTCGATGCGGTGATATACCCTTCGCTATCCGACAGCGGATTCTCCGGATCATACTGGCGTTCGCCTTCGCTTTGGTCCAGCTGAACCCGCGTCGCCATGAAGGCGGCACCGGAGGATTGTTCCTCAACCGTCAGAATCTTGCGGCGATAGCCCGGTGTATCCGCATTGGAGATATTCTGTGAGGAAACATCTATCCGCTTTGTCTGCAACTGCATACCAGACAAAGCCTGCATCATTGTGGCTTTAAGTGAATCCATATCCTGGTCCCCTAGCCCTTCTTACCAATGGCTGTGCGCAACAAATCCAGCGATTTGGTGTAGACTGACAAGGCCAACTCATGCTGGCTCTGCGCATCAGCTGCTTTGAACATCTCAAATTCGAGGTTGACCGAGTTGCCATTTGGCGAGGTGTAGTCCTCACTCTGGCCTGTCTTGAACTGCAGGGAGTCAGGATCCGCTGCCCCGCTACTTGCTGCCCTTGCGAGAAAGTCCTGGAAGCCTTCGATTTCGGTCGCCTTGTAGCCCGGATCATTTGCGTGAGCGATATTTGTCGCCGAAACCTTCTGGGTCTCTGCGGCATGCCGCGCCATCGCGCTGTAGACATTCAGAACGTCGAGATTGAGAATCGCCACAGAATCACCCCCGGTTAACACTTTGGAAAAAATGCCGGTTTAATTTGAAGAAATAGTTAACGAATGAGCGGGATTTGTTTACGTGTTGACGCCAGCCCCAAACTTTCCTGATCGCCTCTACAGCATTTGGGGTACAGTCCGTGACGTCTCCCCTGGCATGATCAGCATTGCTGGCATCAGCGAATTTGCGCGGCTAGGGAACGAGATTCGCGTGATAACCGCCAAGGGCGATGTATTTGGCGAAGTCCTTTCTGTTTCGGGCAATAGTATCACCGCCATGCTTTACGGAGACTCTGACGCCATCCACATTGGGGATCGGGTTACCTTGGAACAGCAGACCGTTGTGGAACCGGGCGATCATTGGCTGGGCAAAATTATCGACTATCGCGGCCTGGTGGTCGGCGAAGAGACGCAAAAGACAGCCATCAATGCCCAGCAGAGACCGCTAAGGGCAGCGCCACCTTCTAACACGGCCCGTAGGAGTCTAGGAGACAGGCTCCCGACCGGCTGGATGATTACAGACACGATGCTGCCCATATGCCGGGGCCAGAGGCTGGGCCTATTCGCCGGGTCCGGCGTTGGCAAATCCACTTTTCTTGGTTCGCTTGCCAGTGGCGTCAAAGCAGACCGGGTCGTCATTGCGCTGGTGGGTGAGCGTAGCCGGGAAGTAAATGAGTTTGTTCACAAGACCTTGCCGAAATCAGTCCTGTCAAAAACCGTGATTGTCGCTGCCACGGCAAACGAACCACCCGGAGCAAAGAAGCGCGCAGCTCTCTGTGCCGTGACGGCGGCTGAGCATTTCCGTGATGAAGGCCACCAGGTACTTTTCCTGTTCGATTCGATCACGCGTTTTGCCGAGGCCCATAGAGAAGTCTCCCTCGCAGCGGGAGAGACCCCTGCCCTGAACGCATTCCCCCCTTCGACGGTGCGAGCGATTGCCGAAGTCGCTGAGCGCACGGGTCCTGGCACCTCCAGTCAGGGCGATATTACAGCCATATTCTCTGTGCTCGTCGCAGGATCTGACATGGAAGAACCCGTCGCGGACATGGTTCGCGGCCTGCTAGATGGGCATATCATTCTGTCCCGGGAGATTTCAGAGCGAGGGCGCTATCCTGCGATTGATGTGCTGAGGAGCGTGTCACGAGCATTGCCACATGCGGCGAACGAGCCGGAGAATGATCTCATCAAAGACTATCGGCGCACCGTTGCGCTCTACGAGGAAATTGCTCCGATGTTGCGTGCAAATCTCTATGAGCGCGGCCATGACATTGCCGGCGACCGGGCCATCGCGCTTTGGCCGCACCTGGATACTTTCGTCTCGACGCCAAATCCTGCAAAGATCCCGCAGGCATTTGAAGCACTTCGGGGCCTGCTAAATCCGCCGCCCAACGTGCCGGTGGCAGATAAGCCCGTCTAGCCTGAAAGACGACTGAGGAAGAGGTTTTGACTCGCCACGCTGCCATAGCCTGACGCGCCATTCAGCAGGGTTAGCGCCACAGAAGCCGAGGACATGGACGATTGCGCCTGGGAAATCGTGTCCATGGCGTGAAAGCGGTGAATGGCCTTCTCGACCACATCATCTTTCGCTAGGTCAGACACCTGACTGATCGAAAAAACGCTGAGAAGGCGCTCCTTCAGAATTCCGGCCTGCTGCTCTACATCCAGCTTGCGCATCTCGGTTGGCAAATTCAAAGCCGTCTCGAGAACTGTGCGAACAGGAACATCTCCGAGCAGCCTGTAGAGAATGGCGGACTCGCTGGCCCCGTCATTCGCCATTGCAGCGATCTTCTCCTTATAGTTCAGGCTCAGGCGCATATTATTGTCAACTTCGCCAACAGCCGCCCGGAAGGATGCCAGTTCGAAAGCATCTGCTAGTTGCGTCCTGGCATCTTCAGACAGGGAGATCTTGCCATCCTTGACGGCAAAGGCTTTGGCGAAATTGGTATAGGACGGATTATTCAGACGCTTCAGAAATGTACTATCCGGATCGGCAGCTTCTTCCATCACGTGACGAACAAAGCCGACTTTCCACTCTTCCCCGCCAAGGTCAAAAGCTGTCAGGCCAATCCGCATCAATCTTTTGTCGGAAAGGAAATCCTCCATCGCCACAGGCGAGGACATTTTTTGCAGGAAGTATTCCCGGTCGTTCCGGGTACTTGCGGAGTCGGAAAACCCGTCGAGCTGTTTGTCGAAAGTGGATTCCAGAAACTTCCATCCGCCATAACCAGACAAGGGAATGACCGGCTGGTAGACCATGTCAGGCCACCTTGGCTTGCAGTTGGCGGGATTTATGCTCCGCAACTTTCAGCAGTTCTGCCTCAATCGCAATAATGCTACGCAAATGACAGAGGGCGGAATAATAATTTCCGCGCTCAAGCATTGACCGCAAGATACTCAGAAGACTGGTGTCGATGCTCTCGAAGACTTCTTCCAAACGACTACATTCTTTCAGGATGGCAGACAGTACGTCTTCTTCCTTAAGGTCGCCGGTAATGATCAACTGAATGGCATAGTACACACGCTTTGTCGGCGTATCGACTTCTGAAGGCTGAAGGGCGTCCCTGCAGCGCAGCACACGTGCGTCATCATCGGCAATGCGCACAGTGGAGGGCTTGTCACCATTCTCCAGCAGCGCCCCGTTCACAACAAAGCGTTCACCCGCAGCGAGCTTAAGAACCAGTCCCGACATTATGCGACCACCATATCTGCAACTGCTATGGTCTGACCGGCCAGACCTTCCATGATAATCTCATTGATTTCTATGAGCTCGGATAACTCGGCCTTTCGTGACAGAACATGATAACTGATCATGCGCACAGACTCAGCGAGGGTGATCAAATTGGCTTTGAGCGCCGCATCCAACTGATTGGCCTCGCTCATCACGTCGGTGGAAATGATTTGCCAGAGTTGAAGGTTGCGATCGATCGCATCGACCCAGACAACTGGAGACGGTCTCTCTGTCTGGGCAACCGCTTTAAGCGCCTGCGTAATCTCTTGGAACAGGGCGTATTCTATCTGCTCATCGCTTGCAGTTCGGTTCGTGACCTCACCATACGCCTTGTAAGCAAGTTGTTGCATGCACCTTCTCTCGGCCTCTTGGTAAGCAGGCCCAGGCGCCTATCAGCGCCTGGGCCTTAGAAATATTATCTGAACAGCGACAGAAGCGTCTGCGGGTTGGAGTTGGCAATCGTCAGCGCCTGAACGCCGAGTTGTTGCTGAACCTGCAGAGCCTGAAGCTTGGCGGATGCCGCCTCAATGTCCGCATCAACCATTGCGCCGATGCCGGATGTCATTGAGTCGATCAGGGTTTGAACGAATTTCGACTGGCCTTCGATCTGGGTTTGGGCAGAGCCGAAGGATGTTGCAGCGCTGATAGCCGTATCGAGCAGGGACTCGATCGTGTTCAGCGCAGTTGTTGCGTCGGCAGACGTCGCAACGCTGAGCCCGGCAATGGCACCAAGGCCACCCGCGCTAACAGCAGCATTTTGCGAAGCCAGACCAGCGACGTTCACTTCAACATCACCGCCATCAGCAGCCAGTGTGATCGTTGCCGCACCAGAGCTCGGGTCAGCCGCATCCGTAACTGTTACAGTCAGGTCGTCGACACTACCGGCATCGATCAGGGACTTGAGGCCAGCAGCTACGTCATTCACCGTATCATCGGTTTGAGCCGTGTAGGTGTAATCCGCGCCGCCCACATTGATCGTGAAGGTATCGCCTGTGGAAATCGTGCCGCCTGCGATCGTAACGTCAATGCTGTCGCCATCTCCGATAACAGACTCATCAGTCGTAGCAGCAAGCTCAGCCTCATCAAAGCTCACGGTACCGCCACCAGCAGCAAGATTGATTGTTACATCATCGGAGGTCGGATCAGCACCTGGAGTAACTGTGACTGTGAGATTGCTGACATTGCCAGCATCAATAAGGGTCTTTAGACCTGCTGCAACATCATTAATCGTGTCATCTGCTTGCGCGGTATAGGTATAGTCGCTGCCGCCCACATTGATATTGAACGTGTCACCCGCGGAGATGGTACCGGCCTTGATAGTGATGTCGGCATCATCACCATCATTAAGCGTGCCACTCTGCGCAGTGGACATAAAGCCCGCATCACCACTTTGCTTGTCAACGGTGTTGGTCGTTGCCGAGTCAGCTGTAGAAACATAGCCCGCGTCGGTTGCTTCCTTGGCGGCGGCATCGACAGCAGCATTTGTCTGCAGGTCATTACGGCTGACCGTAATGTGCGTCGCGGTGACGGAACCGTCAGACCCACGGTCCAGGGATGCCAGAACGTTTACGCTGTCAGTTCCTTTCAGAAGGTTCTGACCATTAAACTGCGCGGCGCTCACAATGTTGCTGATTGCCGTGCGCTTTGCATCAATATCGGTCTGGATCTTGGCACGGTCGTCAGCGTTCAGATCTTCCTGCGCAGAAACGATGAGTTCCTTCATTTCCTGAAGCAGCTGAGTAACTTCTTCAGAAGCAGCGCGTGCTACGCCAACCGTCGAAGAGCCCTTGTTCAGGGAGTCAGTAATCTGCTTGAAGCTTTCCACGTCCGTCGACATCACGGTCGAAATGGCCCAGATCGCCGCGTTGTCTTTGGCGCTGGAAACTTTCTTGCCGGTGGAAATTTCGGACTGAACGGTTTCGAGATTGCTGTTGATGCTGCGCAGGGTCTGCAGGGCGACCATTGCGCTATTATTGGTGAGAATGCTGGACATCTAATGTACCCCATATTCGTCAGGCTTTCGGCCAGGCCGAGCCTTGGTTCGATCACACGTCGTCCTGACGTCGGGAAACCCCGTACCCCCTCTTGGTTGTGTATGATCCATAAGGACGACGGGTGTAGAATCAGTTAACTATCACGCCTTCTTTGAATAGCCGCCCGTTGCGAGTGTGAATGGTGTATGTCCACCATTGGACTGGTAGGCCCCAACATAAGAGTCCTGAGACACATTGCCGATGCGTTTGAGAATGCTTTGAAGGCCATTCTGAACCGCTAGGAAATGAACGGCATTCTCTCTGGCGACGCCCACAATACCTTCTACCTGACGCTTGATGGAAGCTTGGCGGAGATACTCCCCACCTGTCTGAAGCAAACCGTCAAACGCATTCATTGCCGCAACTTTTTCATGGCTCATCTCCGCAAGGCGATGAGCTTGTCCGGACACCAACAATTGCTTCTCTACCATTAGAACGCTCTCAACCCGGTCCAGAACGTCTTGTGCATTATGTGTGTCAGTCATTCTGAACTCCTTCAGGCGCTGGCGTTTCGGATGCAGGAGCCACAGTTGCAAATGGCGATAGACCCAGCGGGTGAGTCCTGGCCAGATCCTCGGCAATCGACTCTACAATCATGCGCGAGAAGGCTGACGCGGCCTCCCCGCCCGACTGTGTGAATGCCTTTTCCAAGCCAGTATGGCTCAACATTTCGGCCCATAGAAGTTTTTCAAACTTCAGGCCGACATCCCGAGCCTTGCTCTCATCACGGGCAGCGGCGGTGCCCTCCGTCTTCGGAGTTATGCCAAGCTCCGAACTGATAGATGATATATCCGACATCTTGCGATCCCCATTCCTGAGCCTCAAAGCCCTCCCCGGGCAAAGAAACTTAAGGCTTATTTTACGAGTGTTGGGGCAATTACGGTTAAGAGATACCTAATCCGGATTAACAAAATGACGCTTTCCTTGAGCACGGATTCACTCGCGACAACAGGTACGCGCGTCGGTCGGCAGGATCGTGCGACAGCCCCGGATGAGACGCGCGGGGAATCCTTCAAGCTTCAACTCGCAGCTCTCGGGAAAGAAAGTCCAGAGACGGATCAAGCGAACCCTGAACAGGTGCCCTCAGAAGATCCGGCAGAGACGACATGCCTCAAGCGGTCCCTGATGGAAGCGTCCCAAGACACGGAAGGCAATCTTCAAACGTCAGAGGATGCTTCACAGCCACTCTCTGCATCGGAAGAGACGGATATCGACATTGTCGATACGGACGATGAAATAATCAATGCAACTTACCCACTATCGCTAGATACGCCTGCATCTCAAGCGGAAAGCGCTCACCCGGCTGAGGTTTCCTCGATGCAGGATGAATCTGATATGGAGGTTCTGGCAGAGCAATCAGCTCCGGAGGCCAAACCGAGTACCTCTGTTCAGACCAACAAAGTGGAGAATCCGTCTGAAGAAGAACTGGATCAAGCCGAGGTCCAACTCCCCCTAGCCAACCCTACTGCAGCGCAGATGGCGAATATAAAAGATACCGCCTCGTCGAGAGACGTGACTGGCCAAGTGGCCGGAACAGACAAGATCGTGGCATCTGCGCCAGACGCCACGACAGTAGCCCGCGCCAACACGGCGCAAGGCACACTGGCTTCCGTGGACACTCAAATGTCTTCCGACAGTCAGACGGCAGCACCCTCTACTGAGGCCTTCGCCTCTCCAGGCGAACTTGCCGAAGAGGCTGTATCTGAACCAGGCACGGACACGTTACAGGCTGGCTCTCAAAAGAAGACGCCCGATAGCCCTGTACAACTTGCAGCTGCCGTCACGCCGTCACCGACATCAGCGCAAGCCCCTGCGCCTGCCGCTGCAACTCAGGCGGCGCAACCGCATCTAGTATCTGCGGGCGCTTATATCGCGGCCCCGGCAGACATTCCCACAATTATATCCCAAGAGCTGTCTTCGGATAACAAGCACGACAAGATCAGCGTCCAGCTTGATCCGCCGGAACTCGGCCGCATCTCCATTGAGTTCAAGTTCGACTCTCAAGGTCTGCAGCATGTTCTTGTGACGGCAGACTCAGCCGACGCCATACGGCGCATCCGCGCGTTCCATCAAGATCTCGTCTCAGTTTTGGAGCAGAATGGCCTGACCAGTCAGGACATGACCTTCCGCGAACAATCCTCCGGACAGAACCCATCACGTTCCTGGGCAGATCATTCCATGCAGACCCAGGTTGACACAGGCATTCCGGCTGCGGAACCCGATATCCGTGTTTCCTCGAAGACGCCCACCCATATCCTGTCAACGGGCCTGGATGTCCGACTCTAGGAGTAGAAATCTATGAGCACAGTTGCCTCAGCCACCGCAGCGCAAGCCAGCACGAACCCGGCGTCTACTTCTCCGGCAACGCAGAAGTTCGGCGAAGAATTCACAAGCTTCATCAAGCTGCTCACCGCTCAGGTGCAGAATCAGGACCCTCTGGCTCCCATGGACTCCACCCAGTTCGTCGATCAACTTGCGACATTCTCTTCTCTTGAGCAGCAGGTACGCACAAATGACAGTCTGGGCGGTATTTCTTCTCTGATTGGCGACTTGCACACCATGTTTGCGTCAGAATGGCTTGGGGAAAAAGTGACCATCGAATCCTCCTGGGTCCCATATTCCGGATCGGAAATAGAGTATCAGGACAGCGCCCCTGCAGATGCCGACAAAGCATATCTGACTGTCCGCGACCCGGATGGCGAACTTGTTTGGTCCGAGACGCTGGACCTCGATGAGAATGTACATAGCTGGAATGGGCAGACTAGTTCCGGTGATCCCGCAGCTCCGGACACGGTGTACGAGTTTAATATAGATTATTATCGCGGCGCGGAATATCTCGGCCTTGGCGCACCACAGATCATTACGACCATTACGGATGTCGGCACGGAAAATGGTGCTCTACGCTTTGGAACAGATTCCCACCTGACAGCGGATCTTTACAGCGTGCAGAAATTCAAGGCACCTGCAGAATCTTCTGAAGAGTAACGTCTGAAGAGCAGCCTGCCTTAAAGGTCCTGCCGCGCCATATCCAGTATGAGCACATTATGTATGCCCTCCGGAATCTCATTCTGGAGGTTACTCAGGATCATGGACCGCAAGGTCTCGTAATTATCCACATCCGTGATCGAATCCATCGTCTTACCGCCACTGCTGAGCTTTACCAGTGTCGTCATGATGTTGTCCCTTAGGATTGGCTCTTTTGAGAAAAGCTCCTGCGAGATGGATGTATCGATTTCGAGGTTGAGGTTCAGAATGACCAGACTTTTCACCCGGTCGTCCTCGATCATGGGCACGACGAACTCGCGGGTGAACTTGTAGAACGTTACCTCTCCGCTTGCTGCTTCGCCATGCTGGGACTTGCCGCCTTGGTCATGGCCCTTGTCAGCCTTCTTGGACTCGCCATGCCCCTTTGCAACATCTTCATGTGCAGCACCGGACACTGAAGATGTGCCGCCGGACTTCATGAGGTATCCCCCGGCACCGCCGGCGAGGATGCACAGCAGAGCGACAATTGCTGGTACGATCTGTTTCATCATATCCCCCTAAAATGGCACGACCCGGTCGAGAATTTTCTGCCCCACTTTGGGCTGCGGCGCCGATGTCGCGTCTCCGCTGTTCAGGTAGGAGAGCTGAGCATCAGCGATCTTGTCGTAAGTGACTGTATTCGTGCGCGTGATATCCTGTGCCCGTATGACCCCGCTCACCGTTAAGACACGGACCTCATTGCTGACCCGCGTCTGCTGGTACCCCTGAATCACAAGGTTTCCATTTGGCTCAAGTGCCACAACCCGCGCCGCGAGGGTAAAAGCAATCTTCTCCGCTCGGTTCATGGCGCCACTACCGCCCAGAGAAGAGCTGCGGCCATAATCCACGCCCGGAGACAGGCTCGCACCGCCGGGCATTACCCCATTGGCCCATTCCGGCAGCCCGAATAACGCATCAACACTGAGCTTGCCGCTTGTATCACGATTGCGCGATAGGGATGTCTGCATACTGGCACGGTCATCCATTTCCACAACCACTGTCAGCAAGTCGCCAACCTCTTTCGCCCGCCGCATGCTGAGCAGGGCGTTTGGAGCCGTCGTCCACAGCGAGGCATTATTCTCTCCCGCAGGTTGGGTGTCCGTGTCCATGGTCACAGGATAATAAGCCGGAGGCGGAGGCGCCATCATGACTTGCTCAGAGGGCGCACTGGCACATGCCGCAAGTCCCATGGCAGCGATAGACAAAGAGATGTATTGCTTCATTGCACCAATACCCAGCCACCTTCCTGAACAATTCCGCTAACGATCTTCTTGGAGCTCAAATTCAAGACGGATATGGACTCGTCCTCAGTGGCCTCGCCCATCGCACGGCCTGTCGTCGTGATCTCAAGAGTGCCGCTGACAAATTTGACCGTCACAACCTGATTGCGGCGGATCAAGCGGGCTGGCCGTGTATCGTCCAGCGTGATTTCCTGGCCAACATAGACCGTGCGGCGCACTTCCCTGCCGATCACGGGGTCATCGGAAGACACAACATCTCCGGACTCTGTTGAAACATTGGCGGGACTGAGCCTGTCCCCGGCTCGTATGACTTCTGTCGCGACCAGCGAAGATGTCCCAAGGAAATGGGCCATCAGGCCTATGCCTACTGCAATACCAGGTCCCATTCTGTTACCTCACGCGTGTTGTTGCCGCCAGCATTTCGTCTGATGCCGTGATGACTTTGGAATTCAACTCATAGCCGCGCTGTGCTTCGATCAGTTCGGAAATCTCCTGCACCACATCGACACTCGAATCCTCGAGATAACCCTGTCGGATCAATCCCATCCCTTCTGTTCCCGGAATCAGTCTGTTTGCGGGTCCTGAGGCTTCGGTTTCCCGGAAAAGGTTATCACCCATCGCCTCCAGGCCCTTCTCGTTCACAAAGCGCACAAGCGAGAGAGTTCCAATCGGCTGACCATCCGTCTCCGTATCAAAGTAGGCAACGACTTCGCCATCTCGACTGATGGAAATACTGCGGGCATCCTCCGGAATGACGATTCCATCTGCCAGGGGGAAGCCTTCCATGGTGACGATCTCGCCCTCCGCGCTGCGATTGAGCTTCCCATCGCGCGTGAAGGCAGACTCACCAGAAGGCAGCGTGATCTCCAGATAACCCGTACCATCAATCGCGAGATCAAGTTCAGATCCTGTCTGGCGCAAACTGCCCTGTGTGATCTCCATAGAGACTGAAGATGGCTTGACCCCTGTACCCAACTGAATACCGGCCGGAACAATTGTGCCCACCTGTGAAGTGATCGTGCCAGGTTTCAAAAACTGCTGATACATGAGATCAGAAAATTCAGCTGTACGCGGACGGTATGCCGCCGTACTCATGTTGGCGATGTTGTTGGAAATAACCTCAACGCGCATTTGTTGAGCGGCCATTCCTGTGGCTGCGATCTGTAATGACTTCATTTCAACCCCCTAAAGGTGTGCGCGGATATTATAGCTGACGAATAGTCTTGATGAGCTGATTGATCCGGTCGTCTTCTTTTTCGATAAGTGTCTGACCCGCTTCATAGGCGCGCTGCACTTCGATCAACCTCGAAACCTCCAGAATTGAAGACACGTTTGATTGCTCCAGAGCACCCTGCAGCAGGTTTGGCTCTTCAACCTGCGTGTAGCCTTGAGAGGCCTCAAACAGGGTTCCAGCCTCCTGTTGCAGTCCACCTTCGACCGTCACAACACCGATCTGGCCAAAGATTTCTTCGCCTGCGGAAATGGTTCCGTCAGGTGCAATCGATATCTGGGTTACTTCTTCAGGCAGGGTGATGGCACCGCCCCCTGCACCCATAACACGGTTTCCAAATGCATCGATCAAATTACCGTCAGCAGAGAGCTGAAAGGCGCCTGCCCGTGTAAGCCGTTCACCGGCGGGTGTATCCAGAACAAAGAACCCTTCTCCCTGTATGGCCAGGTCAAACTGGCCCCCAGTGTATTTGAGAGCCCCTTGGGAGAGATCAAAATTATGCCCGGCAAGACTGCCCATGGACAGACTGTCAGAATTCTGGCCGGCAGCAGCAAGATGCTCAGCAAACACCGCATGGTTCGACTTGAAGCCGGTTGTGCTGGCATTCGCAATATTGTTTGCAACGACCTGCATTTCCTTCAGTAGACCGTCCTGCCGTGTGAGCGCTGAATAAATCGCATTAGACATCAGGGCATCCCCCAAGCATTTGAATTCAGTGAGGCCTCAATCTGGGCCAGATCATCTGGTACGCTACTCAGCTGGATTTCATGTTTGCCCGCACCCCTCGCGCGTGCACGCATCTCCAGGATCAACTCAATACGATCCCTGTATTCAGGCTGATCAATTCGTTCGACAGCAGAATATACAGTCGCCGGCAACAACCATTCGCCGCCAGCTGCATCGCACTCGATCAATGCCACCAGGGTATTGGCATCAAGCGACACATGTGCACCAGCCTGCTGCAGCCACATCTTGTCCTGGAGCATGATGGCACTCATGGTCGCAAGCCGTGAGACATCCGGATTGTTCGGTGCTGTTTTGGAAAAACGGCGCAAGGCATCGAAATCAGCCATGCGAAAAGCAAGCGCAGCCTGCTCTGAGAGCTGGCTATCCGAAGTCTGTATGCCCGCGCCTAGGAAATCTGAAAGGCTTTTCAGCCCCAGGGTAGCGGCTCCTGCAGAGGCAGCCACGAAAATATCGCCGCTCTCAGACCGCTCTCGCAGCAAAGCTTTGTTCTCTGCAAGCGCGCCAATCGCTGTGAGGTTTGCTGTCTCATCTGTCTCTACCAGATCCTTGCGCAGACGAGTCTCAAATTGCTCGCTCAACATGTCGCGCATTTCCGGTGCGTGTAATGTGGAGAGTTTAGCCAACTGTGTCAGTAGGGTATAGTCGGATGTATCGTCCATATCATTCAGCATGGTCTGAATACTGGCACGCACATTCGCACTTTCAGGCAGGCGCTGCACATCCTGAAGTGCATTGTGAACCAGCTCATTCTGCAGCGCGGAATCAACCTGGAAACCGAAACGCACCAGCGCAGCAGCAGCCTGAGGACGCGTTTCAGAGTAGGCGAGATATTTGCGCACAGCTGCCTCATCACGGTCCAGCAGGCCCTTGCTGAATGCTAGACCACGCACACGCTGGATGACTGCTGGGTCAAAGTCAGCCAGTAGCTTTTCTGCAAGAAGCTTATGCTTCATTCGGTCAAGGACAGGTATCAGATTTGAGGCGAGTTGAACCTTCATCTGATGGGGCAAGCTGCGAAACGCCATGAGTTGCCCATCCAGCATGTCCGCACCCTGTGGGTTCAGAATGGTTAGTTGAGCCGCTGCCAGCCAGAGACCGTTTTCGTCTCCGCAATCAGCGGCGTATTCGAATATCTTGATACTTGGTACTTGGGAGTCTTCAAGCAGAGAGGCGACAGCGTTCAGGAACTTGCTTTCCTGTCCCTCCACGCGGCTCAGTTCCAGCCGAGCTTCAGCGTATAGACCTGTCGCAATGTAGGCCTTTCCCAATTCGACGGACGACAGCACGCCATCCTCTGCCAGGCGCCGTTGGCGCCAGAGAATGAGATCCTCATACGTGCTGAAGTTCTCGAACGCCTGAAAGTCTGAGACATTATCCATATCGCAGCCAGATGGCACCACCACAGCCTGAGCCTCCTCAGCCTGCTGAAGACGGCCTCTAAAAAGTTGGGCAGAGGTTGCCGGCTGGTGCGCCTCTGTTGGCATCAGCAGGCCCTCATCAAGGGCCTCGTCCACAAAATCCCGAAAATGCTCGGACAACCTGTCCGCATCCACTTTAGGCATATCGCCTTCTGACGGCTGTTCACCAAACGCCGAAGCGCTGGCCATCATGGCCAGCGTCAGAAGCAAGGGGAGTTGCGAGCGTCTCACGCGACCTGTTTCAACCCCCGAATGGCTTCCTCAACTTCATTGAAGGTCGGCCGGACGCGTGTTGGCGCATGTCTGCGTGCGACCTCGACACAAATGTTCACCGGGTTCTTGTGCAGATTGGAAACAAGAACCTCTCCAATCATGGAGTAGAAATTGTGCTCCTCGATGCGGATATGCTTCACGCGAGATGCAAATGGACCAACCACACCATAAGCTAGGAAGACGCCGAGGAAGGTACCCACAAGAGCGCCACCAATCATGCCCCCCAGAATTTCAGGTGGCTTGTCGATTGAGGCCATGGTCTTGATGACCCCCAGAACGGCAGCAACGATACCCAGCGCCGGCAAAGCATCTGCCATATTCTGCAGAGCATGTGAGCCATGAAGCTTTTCCTCAAGAAGGCTATCCAGCTGCTTCTCCAGCAACTCTTCAACCTGGTGCACATTGTCAAAGTTCATGATCATTGAACGGATCGTGTCGCAGATCATTTCAATCGCGCTCTCGTCCTTCAGGATCTTGGGATAACGCGCAAAAATTTCGGAGTCTTCAGGCGCTTCGATATGGGTCTCGATGTCGACCGGATTTTTCTTCAGGATGTTTAGAAGCTCGTGCATCAGGCACAAAAGGTCCTGATAATCAGACTTCTTCCACTTCGGTCCTTTGAAGGCAGCCACGACATCCCCGAAGGAATGTTTGATCGTGGTCATATCATTGCCAGCCAGGAATGCACCGATGGCGGCTCCGCCGATCATCATCATCTCAAATGGCAACGAATGTGTGATGATTTCAAGATGCCCCCCGGCGAGAATATACCCGCCAAAGACCATGATGATTGTTACAGCCAACCCAATTACCGCGTTCACTTATCAAGCTCCTTTCACCCCATCGCAACAAGCGAGAGCTGATCTCAGATTTCCGCAATCTCTTTGATAACATCTTCAGGTACAGGTGCGTGCAGCTTCAGTGCCCGCTGCCCTTTCCATGCCCCAAGCTCCCCCTGACTTATAGGCAAGGACCCGTTCACAGTCTCCGCACACAAATCAAGTTTGTTCATTTCGACATCTGGAAGAGCGATGATCTGCCCTACTTCCAGTCTCGAACATTCCCCAATTGTCATAGACACGGAATGCAGGACCGCATCCAGCACCACTGTTGAACCCCTCACCCGTTTGCGTAGCGCTTCGCGGCCGTCCCGTTCAGCTTGTCCGTACACTATGCTTCCGACCTTCAGCTGACGTACCATCTTCTGGATATCGCTTAGCCTGAAGGCCAGGTATACCTCCGGTGGGCTCTCATCCCCTTCCAGCAACCAGCTGTCCTCATCACCGCCACCGAGAGTATAATGGGTGAACAGGTAGGATGTCTCATCCTCAAGAGTATTCGTCCCTCCGGCAAGGTCCGTCAGCTTTGCTGCACTTTCCGCGACAAAATCTTTCGCCATGGATGAACTGGTACGTATCCATAGATTGCGCGCGGCATGCTCTGACATGAGACGCAGGAACAGATCCGGTGCATTCTTCATGCTTGCCGCATCCTGACGCAGGCGTCCGGCGGCATACTTTGTTGCAGCGCAACGATCTATCGCGACGGCCATCACCGTGGAGGTATGAATCCCAAGAGGAACGAAGGCATAAGCTTTGCCAAAATAGGAGGCACCATCAGCCCCTGTAAGCACTTTACGGTTAATGAGATCCGGCGTCACAGACAGGGAATAAACATCCTGGGCCCACTGCGCGACCGCCATCGCAAGCATGTGCCACAGGGCCTCACACTCTCGAATGGAGGGAGGAACACCTCCTCCAGCCCCTATCTTTTTCCGCAGAACAGAAGACAAATCCAACCCGCACTTCTTAATAAAGTCCCTTCGGGTAGGAATTCAGTAATTTGGTTGCTGAATAGTTACCAAGGTGGGCGCAAACCGCTTCGCCATATTATCCAAGAATTGATTCCGGGCTGCTAGAGAGGGCATTCTTGAATTTGGGCGGGCTCTACATGGCTGATCATTCGGCAGCAAACTCTCAACCGATTATCATCAAGCGCAAGAAAGTGGTCCAGGGTGATGGTCATCATGGCGGCGCCTGGAAAGTTGCCTATGCTGACTTCGTGACAGCCATGATGGCGTTCTTTCTGTTGATGTGGCTACTCAACGCCACAACGGAAGAACAACGCAAAGGCA
>TARA_R100000365_G_C2748664_1_pt1 | contig 22482 bp, 20 predicted proteins | sample TARA_R100000365 | Tara Oceans TARA_R100000365 (sample SAMEA2620668) | marine metagenome | biome: marine biome (ENVO:00000447); feature: mesopelagic zone (ENVO:00000213); material: "saline water (ENVO:00002010), including plankton (ENVO:xxxxxxxx)" | depth 1000 m | reverse complement strand
CTTCAGTTCATCGACCAGTCGACGGAAGTCGATGGACGGCGAGTGCGCGAGCCGTTTGAAGGTGCCGGGAATGCGCAACGGCGCCGCGGCGATGAGCGTGATGATACGGACTTCTCGCTGTATAACCTGAATGTCGGTTACGACTTTGGCGATGTCAGGCTCGACTCTGTGACTGCTTATTACGAGTCTCAGTATTTCGGCCGCCGCGACTCTTCACTCTATGACGGCAACGTCGTTGCGTTGGCGGGCCCTCCTTCTTTCTGGGGGCTGGAATCCTATGATCTCTATAGTGATGACCGGGTCGACAGTGACGTCTTTTCGCAGGAAGTGCGTCTGACCTCGCAAACGGATTCCCCAGTCCAGTGGATTGTGGGCGCCTTTTATCGAAATGAGGATTCAGTCCGGAACTCGGTCTTTGTGGAAGACGCCCTGTTCGGACCGATCCTGCAAATCGGGCGTATCAGCGACTCGACCCAATGGTCGGGTTTTGCCGAAGCCAATATTGATCTTCCGAGGGGCTGGGGGATCGATCTGGGCGTTCGCTATTCCGATTATGAACAGGACATTGCGGTCGATGCGGAATCCGGCAAGCAGGCCGAGAGTGTCTGGACCCCGCGGATCAACGTTCGCTACGAGCCTCGCGAAGGCCAGCTCTACTACTTCCAGGTATCAAAAGGGTTCCGTCTTGGCGGTTTCAACGGGGCTCCGCCGAACCTGCCCGGCATCGATATTCCCAATGAGGAGCAATACTACGCTTACAATTCGGACTCCCTGTGGAACTATGAAGCCGGAACCAAACTCTCGCTGGCAGACGGTCGAGCAAACCTCAGCGGTGCAGTCTTCTTCGCCGATTGGACGGAGATACCTGTCTTTCTAACGCTCGCGGGAGGTGCATACACGCCACTGGTTAATCTCGGCAGCGCCACCAGTCAGGGTATCGAAGCTGAATTTTCTGCCCTCGTGACACGGAATCTCACCCTGTTGCTAAGCGGGTCCTATGTGGATACGCAACTCGATGGCAACGCTCAGTATCAGAGTCAAAAGTTGCCGGCGGCTCCGGAAAGCATGATGAACCTCGCGCTGTCCTATGACAGACAGCTGACGAATGGCCTGGATGTCTATGCGAACGGCAACCTGAACTATATCGGTCCGTTCCGCTCGACATTGATCGAGGAGTTTCAGGACAATGTCGCGGCGAACAATCTCGATTCTCGTTTCGGCATCACCGAGGACAAGGAGGTGGGCGACTATGTCGTCCTCAATGCGAGCCTGGGTATACGGTCAGAGGGCTGGGATATCTCAATCTTCGCGAAGAACCTCCTCAACAAGGATTCGGTGACCTTCTCCGACACCTTCTCCTACGGCGGAGCGCCTGCACAGTCCTTCCTGACGCCCCGGACAGTTGGCGTCACTTTGAGGAAGGAATTCTAGATGTGGTTTCAAGCGGCGTCCGGGGTTTCCCGCCGGACGCCGCCCCAGGAAAGCCTGGCAAGACATCACGGATCGGTGCGGTTCATGGCGCGCGGAGCATCATGACAGCAACAGATCGCCCTTCATTCTGGTTGGCTCTCGCGCCCCTGTTTATTCTCCTGTTTTTGCTAGGACTTGCCGTTTTCACTTTTGGAGACGAAGCGACCGGTGGCCCGGTACAGGTGGCACTGATGGGTGCGGGTATGGCGGCGGGCGCCGTCGGCGTGCTGAGCGGGGTGTCGTGGAAAGCGCTTGAAGACTCGGTCGCCGAGCATTTCCGCATGGTCGTGACGCCGGTCCTTCTACTGCTCAGCATTGGTGGTCTGATTGCAGTATGGATTGCCGCTGGGGTTATTCCGGCTCTGATCGCCTTCGGGGCAGGTCTACTACACCCCGCAATATTCTATCCTGGTGCAATGGTGCTCTGCTCAGTTGTAGCGCTGGCAACAGGTAGTGCATGGACGACTACCGGAACGATCGGGGTTGCAATTATCGCGATCGCAGAAGCGTCCGGACATTCTCTCCCCATGACGGCGGGGGCCATTATTTCAGGCGCATATTTCGGAGACAAACTGTCACCGTTATCGGATACGACAAACCTTTCGGCCAGCATGGTAGGTGCCGATCTCTTCGTCCATGTCCGTTATCTGCTGTGGACGACTGTGTCTGCCTATCTGGTGGCCTTCTTTCTGTTTCTTGTGTTCAGTCTGAACAGTTCGGCGCAACTCGATACTACGCAACTGGCTGCGCTGGTGGAAGAGTTCCGGCGCAATTTCAACATGGACTGGCTCGTGTTTGCACCGATGGGTTTGTTGGTCGTGCTCGCGATGTTGCGCGTGCCGCCGCTCGTCGTGCTTGTGGTGTCCATTCTTGCAGGCATTCTCATCGGCTTGGTGGCCCAAACTGAGGCGAATGGAGCGGATTTAGGTGGCAGACTCCTAAGCTATTGGAGCTTCGTCGCGACAGGGTATGTTTACGACGGTGACCTTCCTGCAGCGCGTGAACTGCTTTCCCGTGGTGGAATGTCCAGTATGCTGACGACCATCTGGTTAATCGTCTCGGCGATGTTCTTCAGCGGCATGATGGAACGCTCCGGTTGCCTTGATCAGATTCTACGCGCGGTCCTTCGTCTGATGCGGCGTGACAGGTCTGTCTTCCTCGGCGCGGGTGCCACCGCTCTTATGTCAAACGTGGTGGCAGCAGACCAGTATCTCTCCATTGTCCTGTCGACGCGGATGTATGCTGGTGAGGTAAAGGCGCGCGGCTTTCGCTCTGAAATGCTCTCACGAACCGCGGAGGATTTTGGGACTGTCACGTCGCCGCTTGTTCCTTGGAATACGTGTGGTGCTTTCATGGCTCCGACGTTAGGCGTGGCGACCTGGGCCTACGCGCCTTTCTGTTTTTTCAACATCGCAAGTCCATTGGTGGCCTGTGTGCTCATCCTTGCTGGAATTGCAATCAGGCGGCTTCCTGAAACAGCGCCGGAAGACGCAAAAGAACCTGCTACGGAAACAGCGTCTTCGAGCGGAATACCTGAGATCAAATGCCCTTGAATTCGAAATATCCTGCCGACCGGAGCGCGCGGGGGCGTGCTAAGAATGTATGTATTAAAACCATTACGGGCTTGAGAGACAGGCATGGCATCACAGAGCATATCGGCGCTGAAAACGGCTAAAAGTGTGACGGAGGGTCCCCAGCGTCAGCTTTTACTGCCCGCACCTTATCTGGTCTTTTTGGGCAATGCGCGGTCCCGCGCAGACTTGAAGACCGCCATGGGTCTGCGTGAGTGGGCCCCTGATTCTTGCCTTGGGCAATATCGCATGCATCCTGACGTGCCTGGCATAGGTCTTCCAGACTTGACATTCGAAGCGGCGCGCAAGAACGGGGCGAAAAGTCTGCTGATTGGTATCGCCACGGATGGTGGTCGGTTGTCTGAAAGTTGGTGGCCGGACCTGCGTGCAGCGGTTAGGATGGGACTCGGCATCATAAGCGGCATGCACCAGTCGCTAACAACGGTGCCAGGGTTGGCTGCGCTTGCAGAAGAAAATGGCTGTCATCTGATAGATATCCGGCACTGGCAGCCACCCTTGACAGTCGGCACTGGCAGCAAGCGGAGTGGCAAGCGGCTTCTCACAGTCGGGACTGATTGCGCCATCGGCAAGAAGTATACGGCCCTTGCGATCACCCGGGCAATGGCGGAGCGAGGCCAAGCTGCGACATTTCGAGCGACAGGTCAGACCGGCATCATGCTTGCGGGCAGCGGTGTCCCAATCGACTCGGTTATTTCGGATTTCATTAGTGGAGCGGCAGAGGCACTATCACCGGCGAACGCGCAGGGGCACTGGGATATTATTGAAGGGCAGGGCGCGCTGGGTCACCCCGCCTATGCCGCGGTCAGTCTCGGGCTGCTGCATGGCTCCCAGCCCGACTATATCATACTCTGCCATCAGCCAGGCCGGGCGACGCTGGATGGGTTCCCGGATTTTCCGGTCCCCTCACTGAAGAATGCAATCGAGATCAATCTTGCAATGGGACAGCTTACAAATCCGCATATTCGCTGCGCCGGCATCAGTCTCAATACCGCAGGCTTGACGCCTGACGAACGTGCCGACCTGCTGGAACGGACAGCCGACCAGCATGGCGTCCCCTGCTTCGATCCAATGGTGAGCTGTCTCGACCCGCTATTGGACTTTCTGCTATGACCCGGCTGTCGCTTCATATACGCCGCCAGCCATGGACGCTGGCCCCCCCTTTTATCATCGCGGGTGAGGCTTGGTCACGGATAGATTCGTTGGTCGTCGAACTGACCGACAGAAACGGCTGTGTCGGCCGGTCTGAGACGCAAGGTGTTTCCTATAGGGGGGAGACCTTTGAAACGATCAGTCAACAGATAGAATCGGTGCGTGAGCAGGTTGAGAATGGGCTGTCCATGCAGGAACTGCAATACATCCTGCCCGCCGGCGGTGCCCGTAATGCGCTGGATGTCGCGCTTTGGGAACTCGCTTCGGCCCGACAGAAGAGGCCGGTGCATAGTTTGCTCGGATTAGAGACTCTGGCGCCGGTTGAGACCGTTTACACAGTCGGACTTAAGAGCGCCGCAGATGCTGCGGCCGAAGCGGCCAGGCAGTCGGGATTTCACCGGATCAAGATCAAGGCGGACGCCGATCATCATATCGACGCTGTTGCGGCGATTCGTGCGGTGCGACCGGATGCGAAGCTGATCGTGGACGCCAACCAGTCATGGAGCCTTGAACTCCTGAAGTCGCTGGCGCCTGAGCTGAAGCAGCTTGAGGTCTCTGTCATAGAGCAGCCGCTGCCGGAGACAGAGGATGAAGGCCTGGAGGGATACTCGTGTCCGGTCCTGCTGATGGCCGACGAGTCTTGTCAGGATTGCTCGGATCTGCCTGCTGCCGCCCGCCGCTATGATGCGATCAATATCAAGCTCGATAAGACGGGCGGGCTTACCGAAGCGATGCGGCTGTACAATGAGGCAGCCCGGTTGGGTTTGAAGACCATGGTCGGCAACATGTGCGGCGGTTCGCTCGCTATGGCGCCAGCCTATCTCATCGCCCAGTGGACAGACTTTGCGGATCTGGATGGGCCGTTACTGCAGACAAACGACTGGCCCAATCCGCTCCGCTTCCAGGATGGATGGGTGTGCCCACCGGAAGGCCCCCTATGGGGTGACCTGCATCTGGCGTCGACAGACTGCCAAACGGTGGCAGATCCCGAAAACGAGACAAAGATGGGAACACGCGCATGACGATTTTTTTAAAGCAAGCCGCCATTTCTGGGGTTATGGTGCTGGGCGTTACCGCCTGTATTCAGACATCACCCAATGCGGGTGGGGAGCCAAACCGGGCATGCGAGTTTTCGGGCATATATTCCGATGCGGAAGGGCCGGACTTCCTGATACGCAACGCGGTGCTTATCGACGGTACAGGTGCGCCTCGCCGGAAGGCGGATATCCGCGTACGGGAAGGAACTGTCGAGGAGATCGGCATGCTCTGCCCGGCAGAGGACGAAGCAGTGCTCGACGCGGCTGGTCTGATCATTGCCCCCGGGTTCATCGACACTCATAGCCATCATGATGTCGGAATGGCCAATAGCGACAGGGCGCGGTCTCTCGAGGCCGCCGTGTCGCAAGGGGTGACTACGATCGTGGTGGGGCAAGACGGGCGCTCTGTGTTTCCGATTACCGATCTTGCCCGTCGGCTCGAAAGGATGCCAGTTGCAGTCAATGTTGCAAGCTACACCGGTCACGGAACCTTGCGTCTCAATGCAACGGGTACTCACTATCAACGTGAGGCGACGTCGGACGAAGTGGCGATGATGGAGAAGCAGCTCAGTGAGGACATTGCCAATGGCTCGCTTGGTCTCTCCACAGGTCTTGAGTACGATCCTGGTATCTATTCGAACTCACAGGAAATCCTGGCTCTTGCCGATGTTCTTGCTGAAAAGGGCGGGCGCTATATAAGCCATTTGCGTAGCGAGGATAAAAATCTGGATAACGCGCTGGAAGAGATTATCCGGATTGGTAGCGAAGCTGGAATTCCGGTGCAGATATCGCATTTCAAAATTGCCTACATGGACTTCTGGGGTCAGGCGCCGGAATTTCTAAACAGGCTGAATGATGCCCGGGCGCGCGGGGTCGATATTACCGCCGATGCCTATCCTTATGATTACTGGCAATCCACACTGACGGTTCTTCTTCCGGACCGGGATCTCGGCGATCTCGAAGCGGCGCGGGCGGCACTTGAGCACTCAGCTCCTGCTGACGGGCTCACCATCGTCAAGTTCGATGCCAATCCTGCCCTGATCGGGAAGACCGTTCAGGAAATCGCCGAGGAACGCGATATCGAGCCGGCGCGGGCCTATCTTGATCTCATCCAGGAGGCCTATGCAGGGCAGGATCTTGAGGATGTCATCGCTTCTGGCGTCGCGCAGGAACTGGTTTTGGGGCGCAGTATGGACAGCACCGATATCCGGACCCTGATGCTCTGGACTTATACGAACATTTCCTCGGACGGGACGGCCTCTGGAGGCCACCCGCGCGGGTATGGTGCCTTTACGAGGTCGATCCGCTGGCTGGTGCGAGATGAACAGGCGATCTCTCTTGAGGAGATGATCCGCAAGTGCACGAGCCTTAGCGCCAGAAATGTCGGGCTTGGCGGTCGGGGTGTTCTGCGTCCCGGGTCACAGGCTGATCTGGTTCTGTTTGATGCCGAAGAGATATCGGACCGTGCCGACATTACGGACCCGATGGCTCCGTCAGTAGGTATCGATGGTGTGTGGGTGAACGGGGAGCGCGTGTGGGCAGATGGAGCGGTGACCGGGCGCTATCCTGGCCGTTTCCTGAGCCGCCAAGACTTGAGTGCACAGTAGCTCAGGAAACCCTAGTCCTGTAAAAGAAGATCCAGGGGAAGTCCACTAAAGGACTTTGTCCGTCCGTATACGATGTGGCTGGTTATCGTCTCGACGATTCCAAGCTCTTCGATCATCTGATCGACAACGGCGAGATAGTGTTGAACGCTGGGGGCTATAAACATCGCAAAATAATCGATTTTGCCTGCGACTGCATGGCAGGTCACGATTTCGGGTACATCTGCGATGTACTCGTGGAAGCGCCTTTCTTCAGGCGTCTTGTTGGTATTGAGGGTGATTTCCGCGATGACTTCGACATGGCTGGTGAGCTTGGAAAGGTCGATACGCGTTTCATAGCCTGTTATGACGCCGAGATCCTCTAGGCGTTTGCGGCGTTGAAGGCAGGGGCTCGGTGATATGCCGATCCTGTTGGCCAGGTCTTGGTTCGATATGCGGGCATCCTGTTGAAGGACCTGAAGCAGGCGCTTGCTTATGCTGTCGATGATGGTTTTCATGTTGATGAGTCAGCAGAAAATTTTGACCGGGTAAAGCATTATATTAGCTTTCGTACATTGGTTCGAACCGGAGGTCACTGTCCGAGTGTCTTGCCACTTATCAGCGGTCAGACGGTATTGTTAGCCTGGAGATTTCTGAACTTTATCTGGTCCCTGTACCACCTTTATCCGAGAAAATCCCGGCTGATTTGGTCAGGACAGGCTGAGAGATCAGGAGGCTACCAACACCTATTTAGTGAAGGTAAGCCTCCTGAAACTGGATCAAGAGCCCGCGAATAAGCACTTATTAGAAGTTGACCCTAGCCTGTATCGCAATCTGGCGACCCTGAAGGAAGCGTCCTGCATCCGCGTTTGCTCCGAATGTGCTGCCAGACAGGGGAACCGCAGTCATATACTGAAGAGGTGTCTCGTCGAACACGTTTTTCCCGACCAGCGCAAGTTGCCAGCGACGAGATAGGGGAGACAGGGCAAGCCGCAGGTTGACCAGTTCGTATCCACCGACCCGGCCGTCCGGATCATAGGTCTGAGATGCGTCATAGTCTGAGGTAAAGAACAGGTTTGCACTGGCCTGAAGCTCATAGTCTTTCATGACGGTACGGGAATAGTCAGCCGTCAGCGTACCCTGCACGTCAGAAACGAGTTGGTTCGACTTGCCGGTATAGTCGCAGAGCTCCGGGATTGTGTCTCCGTCATAGTCGACATCTGATTGTTGGCCAAAATAGCATTGACCATTCCGGTAGTCAGTGAACTCGAAGTCCGTCAGCGCAAGCGATCCGGAGAGCGTCAGATGGTTGGTTGCCGCCCAACGGCCGTCAAGTTCCAGACCTTTGACTTCGGCCTCGCCAGCGTTGCCAACGTTAAAGCCGAGTATGCCGTCGAAGATCGATACCTGAAGGTCTTCATATTGGGTGAAGAATGCGGCGGCGTTGAGTTCAGCCCTTCCTCCAAATCTGAATTTACCACCGAGTTCCCAGTTCACGGCTTGCTCGTCATCAAATTCGAAGGAATCTGCCATGCTTGAATAGACCGAGCGATTATTGGCGCGGAAGTCGAAACCGCCGGATTTGAAACCTTTCGACCAGGATGCGTAGAGCAAGTCATCGCCACCGAGATCCCAGATCAGTTTTGCGTCCGGAGAAAACTGCGTCTCGTCCCGGCTGCCTGAAACAGCCGCTTCGCCGAGCGATCCGATGAAGAAGGCGCCTGTCGGGCCAAGCGCGGCGAGGTTCTCGGATGTGATTCCGAACAGGTTTGCATACACTACGGGAGCTGCAATCTGAGCGGTAGGTAGTACTTCGCCGTCATCGGTGAAGACCAGCATGGTTCGTTCGCCATCCTTCGTTTCCTTAGTCAGCCGGCCACCCAGCTGGAGAGAAAAATTGTCTGCGAAGCGCCAGTTGAGCTGGCCAAACGCTGACAACACGTCAGCATCAACAGTTGCTGATCGTGCGGCTTCCGTCCCAGCAATAAGGCTGCCGGCTCCGGGCGCACGCGCGTTCACGGCGGGCACCAGAACTGAATTGGCCGGTACAATGATCTGATCGGAATAATCATGGCTGGAGTTCTGGTAGTAGGCGCCGAGGAGGTAGTCGAAGCGATCATATATTGGAGAGATCAGACGAACTTCTTGGCTGAACTGTTCGTAGTTCTCTTGGATGCCAGCTCCAAATATGTCGGCACCTGTTCCGTCGCAATCGCAAAACTCGTCATATTTGAATGTCGAGTAGGCCGTTTTAGTTTGGAGTGTGAATTCTCCTGGCGACCATTCCAGGTCAAAGACATAAGTCTCCAGCTTGTTGTTGGAGAATTCACCGGAGGCGGAGCGTTTGCCATCCCGAACTTCGTTCAGTACAGAGCTGTCCTGGCCGAAGACGTTTACCAGAACTTGGCCATAGGTGAGGCCTGCGAATGGCCCTGCTGCGATCGGGTCCGATACGTAGACTTCGCCATTCCGGCCTTTGACGTCAAAGTCGGAGACCTCTGCTTTGAAGCGCGCCAGAAGCGTTTCGGTGATGTCCGCTTCGAGTGTTCCGCAAACGGAAGTATCCTCCCGTTGCGGATTATCGTTTCCGGTGCGCAAATTCGTTTCATAGCCCTCGGAGTCCCGGTATCGCAGAGCAAGACGCCCGCGTATCCGCTCGCTTAGCGGGCCTGAGATGTAGCCCTCTGAAACGACTTCGTTTGCGTCGAACTCATAGCTGGCCATGATTGACCCTTCGAACGTATCCGTGGGCTTAGCTGTTGTAATGGAAAGTGCACCAGCAATACTGTTTTTGCCGAAAAGGATAGATTGGGGCCCCCGGAGCACTTCGATTCGCTCAATGTCGAGGAAAGGGGTACGGGTTTGCTGGGCTCGGCCATAATGGACGCCGTCCACATACATGCCGACAGATTGTTCAAAGCCCTGATTGATACCCGACCCGATCCCGCGAATGAAGATATTGGTGGAGATACCAGTCTCTGTCAGTGTGAAATTCGGGATGCTGTACTGGATATCTTCTAGACGCTGGAGATTTTGCTCTGCGATGATCTTGCTATCAACGACACCCACTGAGATCGGGACATCGCTGAGATCCTGTTCACGAGCCTGGGCCGTAACTGTGACAGTATTGAGCCTGGCTGTTTTATCCGGTGCGTCTTCTTCCTGGGTGGCCCCCGGAAGAGCGATGACGGCACTGAGGGCGATCATTGATATCCCCGAGATCATCTGGCGGTGCATGGTATTTCCCCCTTTTGGAAATGGTAGACTTTTTTGTTTGATTTGAGTTGGCTGAGTGGGTCAGTCTGTTAAGTGAGTGGCGAGGCGGTTTTCAAAGAAGCGGGACATATGATGATAGAGATCTTCTTCCTCCGGGGTGCCAGAGAAGGCGTGCCACATGCCTTCGAAAACCAGCAGCTCAGAGATCCGGTTTGCAGCGCGAAGCTTCATATGAAAGCGGACCGTATCGCTCATCAGCAGGTCCCGTGTTCCGGTAACGAGTAATGTGTCAGGAAAGATTTTAGGAAGCTGGCTGTTTAGTGGAGACAGGCAGGGATCTGAAAGACTACAACCATCCGCATACAGCTTGAGTGCTTCTTCGATGACGCCATGGTAGGTGTACAGGCCAGGATCTATCGTTTCCAGCGTTGTAAATGTATCGCCAGATGCGCTCATGTCAGTGCAGGGAGAATTGAGGACCAGCGCTGCCGGTTGCGGCAGGTTCTTCTTTTCAAGGGCGAGGCACAGGCAGGCCGCCAGATTGCCTCCGGCAGACGTGCCGAACAGTCCGATCTGCTCCGGTGAACAGGTCTCCAATAACGTTTTGTAAACAGCCAGCGCGTCATTGAACGCCGCCGGATAAGGATCATCGGGCGGCATGCGATAATCCAACGAGAGAACGCTATAACCGGATTGGGCTGAAAACTTCAGGGCGCGCGTGAGGCCAGACAGTCCATCGAGCAAGACATAAGCTCCGCCATGCATTTCCAGGATAATTTGGCCGGCCTTCTGGGCTGGCTGGTCATGGGGTATGATGCGCCTGACAACCACGCCGGACATGTTGAGTTCCTCTACTCGAACAGGAAGCGTCTGCACTAGTGTTTTCGCCTCGGTTTCTCGGACAGCGTTCGCGGCCTCTCTGAACCTGAGCCAGTCTTCCCGACCGGAGGGCCGCTTAAGGAACAGGGTCGGATCTACTTTCTGCTCGAGAAATGCGCGAGCTTCAGGGCTGATGGATGTCGGTGCCGGGAAGTAGCGTGGGGACGATGGGAAATTCATTGGTCTTTCCTTGAGAGGAGCCAGCCCGTGCAGTTCTTGTCCCACGTCCAGTACGGCGCGTCGTCGCCCCCGTCGCCAAAGGTCGTTTGGTAGAAATATGTGTAGATGTCTGTGGGGATGGGAAGGAGGTTAGAAACAACATGATTTAATTTATAGGACGAGTCCGGATCGTTATAGATCCGTCTATCGAAGTCATCATCAATCCCGTTGTCGTCAGCTTCATCTGGCGGCATGAATGTATCTGTATAAAGATTGAATATCCTCGGAGGAGTAGCGGCCTGATTGTCGGCAGCAGGAATACCTTCATTGTGCGGGTCGACGTACCTGTCTGCGGGCCTTGCCAGCAGGGCATCATACTGCTTGGGCGAATTCACGGCATTGTGAGTGTATTCCGAGGCGCCTCTGGGAGTGGACTCGAAGCTGCAGACCGAAGCAATGCCAGATAGCGCAGGCGCCATCGCGATTGAGATGTGATGAGCGGCCGAAAATCTGCGATGAATTGTGGTTGTCTTGTCAGGTGGGCGCATCGATTAGGGCCTCTCTCGAATCCTTATCATGAGGCACGGGGGCCTGCAGTGTTTGGTTCCCGGAAAGATCGACGGTCAGCCTGGGGCGCGACGTGCCGCGCCTAATAAGCCTTGGGTTTTCCTCCCGGTGCTGCCGGCCTTCTGAACCGCTCTGGTGGCAGTGAACCGTGTCAGCCAAGGAAGAATGACATCGAATTGACTCAGCATAAAATACAATGAATTGATCTAAATGCATCAAAAATTAGAGGAATGAACATGAAGCTTGACCACCTTCGCTATTTCTTGGCTGCGGCGACGCATGGAAGTTTCACAGCAGCCGGCCTGAAGATGCATATCTCGCCCACCTCGGTCGGGCATGCGGTCAACATGCTGGAAGAACAGCTGGGAACAGCTCTTTTTGTACGAAAGCCTTCGCGTGGTCTGACGCTGACGGCCGATGGACAAAAGCTTTACCAGCAATGCCGGCAGGTTCTGTCAGACCTTGAAGCGTTACAGGATCAGTTTGTCGGTGCGGCAGATCAGTTCCGGGGTGAATTGATTATCGGCAGTCAGGAGGGGTTGATTTGGTCTTTACTCGCGCGGGCGATCAGCAAGCTCGCGGAGCGCCAGCCGGAACTGCGTGTGTCCATGAAGACCACCTCGCTTGCTACAAACTATGAGGAACTTGAAGAGGGGGAGATCGATGTTCTGATCACCTTCCGCTATGATGACATTGCGCCAGCGAATGTTGACGTGACAACTCTATGCCGTCCAGAAGTCTGTGTTCTGATGCGCAAGGGACATCCGTTGGATACCTGTGATGAGAAGGTCAGTCTGAAAGATCTTGCTCGCTACAAGCAGGTTATGAACAACGAGCCGAATGCTTTCGATCTTGCTTACAATGCCTATCGGGCGCTTGGGTATGCGCCGGAAGTTCTTTTTTCCAGCAATATTGCCTCCGGTGCTCAGGCTCTGGTTGGGCAGAGCGATGCAGTGTCGTTACGGGTGGTACGTTCGTGCAGTATGGTTTCTCCACTAGGGGATCAGCTGACGTATAAGCGAATTGCGGACGAATTTTTCAACCCTTATCTGGTTGCGGCGAAGGTGAAGTCTCGAACGATTGGTGTGCGGAATAAAAGCGATGCATTCATTGATGTTTGTAAGGAGTTGATGGCTTCTGGAGAGATGAGGGATCACTTGTATTATTAAAGAGGCGCTGAGGAGGGGTGGAGTTCTTTCTGTAGGACATTGTCAGGGATTGTCAGATTAACTGACCTTGAGACGGCGCTTTCTGGAGTTTAGCCTCCGGAAGTGAGCCTGACCCCGTTCCGCTATATCAAGACACCCTCCGAAATCATTCAACTCGCGGTGATGATGTCCGTCAGGTTTCCTCTGTCGCTGCGCAATGTAGAAGACCTGCTTTATGAACATGGTATCGACATTTGTTACGAAACAGTGACGCATTGAGTTGATCGCTTCGGAACTTACTTCGCTCATAAGATTGGGAAGCGGAGATTTGATACGATACGGCAGAGTCCGCAATGGCAGTGGCACCTGGACGAAGTCTTCGTCAATATTCGAGGAGAACGCTCTTATCTGTGGCGCGCTGTGGATCACGAAGAGGAAGTATTGCAATCGTACATGACGAAGAAGTGATATAAGGCTGCTGTCATCAAAGTGATTGGAACATGGAAGCGCCCAGGGGCTGGGCGGCATCTCAATAACCGCGCCAAGAATTCATACCTACCCTTCCGAAGGCGCGAGAGAGCGATGCCGCGTTTCTGGCGCGTGGGAAGTCTGCAGAAATTCGCTTCAGTTCATTCGTCTGACAACGCCCGTCGATCACCGCCTGAGTTCCGCCTGGCCATGGGCGTAATTACATATCTGTAAACTCAATTTGCACTGCGTGGCTCTGAAGACAGCGGAGGACTTCGTCCAGATTTTCAGTGTTTTCGGGATAGTAGGTTCCGGCCGGGCGTGCTGTTCCAGAATTGAGACCAAGAGTTTCCGCCAGCTGTATATATGCGCCGACTGCCGTGAGATGTGTTTGGCCTGCTGGGTCCAGAACGGTTGCCCGTACTTTTCGGGGCTGGCCATCGGAATCTGTTCCGGAGATTGAGATGACGATCTCGTGTGAGGCGCCTTCGCCGGGGTGATAGATAATTGAACGACGTGTCTTGGTGAATGCGGGTCCACTGAGAAGACCCCAGATTCCCGAACCGACAAGAAAGGCCATCGTGCCCGTTGTGCCTGCATCGTCATAGGTGATGCGGGACGACGCAGATTGGGCGCCAGTGTATAACGCAAGCGTTTCCTGGCTCGGTTCGTCGAACCGGTAAGCTTTGCCTGAATAGCCCCCTGGGAAAGTAACCCTGGCCGGGTCGCTCATGGGTTTGACCGTTTTCCATCGGCCGTCTTCGCGTACGCGGAAGGGTATGCCGAGGCGGTCGGCATACTCGACGGAATTCGGACCCGCCTTATCCTTCAATCTGTAAAGTATGGCCGTGTCGATTTCCTCGACCTTTGCCAGCCGGCGGGCGGCGGCTTTGGCGACGATGGCACTGACGCCCGCCATCCATGACGAGGACAGGACGACCGGCGCCTTGAGATCTAGAATGCCTGCCAGCAGCGTTGCTTCATGGAGCCGCTCAGTCCAGCGAGTGATGTCTAAGTACGGGATTCCTCTTCCAATCGCGGCGCGCATCAGATTGTCGTCCGGATCATTCGTGACGGCTACCACGGCCGAAAGTGGGTATGTCTGGTTTGCAAGCGGACCGGTTTCGTTCACATCCAGCCTGAATCCTGTCGCGTTTCCGAGTGTGGCTGCTGCATCTTCCGCATCCCTCAGTGTTCGTCCAGCCAGGATAAGGGGAAGATCAGGATGGGTGTCACGGATGATGTGTGCGAGCTGCAGGCCGACGACGCCATAGCCGCCGACAATTAGAACCGGGTTATTCATGATCAGAGATCTTTCAAAATATTCTTGCTGTCGAGGTGGAGCTGGTAGGCCAGCAACAGCATCGCAAAAACGCTGACCGGGCCCCAGATGATCTGAAGAGGCGGCACCGGCATTTCTAGGTTGAGCGTTGTAACCATGTCCCAAAACCACATTCCGGCAAGAAACACCGCCAGTCGGGAGGCGACCCATGACCGTCCGGTGAAGGAAAGAGCAAGGACGGATAGCCAGCCCGCCGATTCAAATGCGTTGACCCAAGCATGTAGCGGCAGGACAGCATCGGGAAGTCCTGCGGAGCCGAAGTCGCTGCTCAGGAAGCCGATCGTGGAATGAGAAAAAGTAAGTATAGGAACAACGGGAAGAAGTTTCCAAAACACGGGCGGTCTCCTAAGCGACTTGGTGCGCGGCGGCGCGACGGGTTGCAAGATAGACTCCGGCCAGAACATGCAAACCAGCGACAATTGTTCCCCAGATCAGGAAACCGGGCGGCAGAGGCATGTCGAGTGTCCAGGTTGTCTGGACATCGAAGAAGAGCATTCCGCCAAGAAAGTAGCAGAGCTCCGGAGCAAATAGAGGGTTGCGGCGCAGTGACAGGATAAACACGATACTCCAGCCGATAGACTGGAATGCATTCCCGACCATCTCCTGCGAGATCATCTCCGGTGGAAGGGCGACATGGTTGAACCCGCCATTCGCAATGATGGAGGTCGTGTCAGAATAATTCAGTATGGAGATCAGAAAGAGAAATCTCCAGAATATGGAAAAGAAGGTTTTCATTGTGCTGATCCTTGCGTCAGTTTTCGCGAAACATGTCGTGCCGCGATGACTGAGAACGCCATGATCGTCTCGGACGGATCCACGCTTGGTCCGCTCGGAAACACGCTTGGGTCTGCAACGAAAAGGCCAGGCACTTCGTGCGCTTCATGGGTGGATGCCACCACTGACCGGGCAGGGTCATCTCCCATTTTCAGGGTCCCGGCCGGGTGTGGCGCGCCATGAAGCACGGCGCCGTTCTCGATATCGATGGTATCGAGCAGGGAAATCTCATCAGCAGAAAGGATGCGGGTTCCGCCAGCGTCTGGAACAAAGCAATAGCGCGCGCCGCTGGCGAACAGCAGCTGCGCCTCTTTTTTCATCGCGTCGCGCATCTTCAACAGGTCGTCGCCAATGAGCTTGTAGTCGTAGACAGGCTCGCCGTCACCGCCGAGCGTAATACGGCCACCAATCTCGTCGTCAATCCACGCGACCGCAGAGCCGATCCGAGGAAGCTCACGCATGAGCTCCTGATACTCTGCGCCGACTCCCGGCAGCAACGCAGCCAGAATTTCCGGCTGAAGCTGGTTGGGGTGCAGCAAGTAACCGCCCTCAACGTAATTCCCGTTTACGTCATATGTTGGAAGACGAAAGTCTTTCGTCCCAGTCGCAGCCGGTACGTTCATCCACATATTAATATCTTCGTCGAACACGGCGTAGACGACAGGGTTCGGGTTGCAGAGAAAATTCCGGCCGACCATGCCACTACGGTTAGGAAGCTGCGATTTGAGCCAGATGACCGCCGAACTGAACCCTCCGGCTGCCAGAACGACCGCTCGCGCATTAATGCGGACAGACTGTCCGGTTGGACGGCCAGTGGCTCTGTCGATCACGGAGCAATCGACACCGTCCGCATGACCCGCGGCATCGCGTGTGATCCGGTCGACCTGGACGTCGGCATACAGGTGTCCACCAGCCTTCAGAAATTCCGGGACGTAGGTGACGGCCATGCTTTGCTTGGCATCAAAAGCGCATCCCTGGTAGCAATGTCCGCTCGCGGCACAGCCACGTCTGGCCTGAGGTACCGCTTCGATCCCCCAGCCGAGGCGTTCGGCGCCGATATCGAAAAGCTGGTTGAGGCGGTTGTAGTATTCGGGCCCATGAACGTGGATATTCAGATCTTTCTCGATTTGATCGAAGATTGGTGCCAGCGTGTCGTGATCATGGCCCGAAATACCCTGTTCGCTCCACTGCTTGGCCCTGTCTTCCGGCAGGCGCCAGCTGTCACCCCAGTAGTGTACGCTGGCGCCGCCAACGCAATTTCCATACATCAGCGCGATTTCAGAATTGGAGGATGTTTCGAGCCCGCGGCCGCCATCAATGCGAGCCAGCATGTTATCGGCACGCTGATCGAAATCGCCGCGCCCTGTCGTGTAGTATCCGCCCCGCTCCACCATGACGACGTCAAACCCTGCCCGGGCGAGTTCCTTTGCGGCAGTTGCACCGCCGCAACCGGAGCCGATGACCACTACGTCTGCGGTTTTTTCGATATCAGCCTTTATGTCCTTGCCTTCCTGAATCATTGCACCACCTCCTGATTGAGAGCAAGATTTGCAATGCGGTTTCCGCCTTCAAACACTTTTTCCGGAACCGATGGCCCGACATAGTCGATTGAGGGCCAGCTGCGGTCGTCGGTGTAGTAGAACAGGCCTGAGAAGAATTTCAGCGCCATGTAGATCGCCCGGTCAGCTCCAGCGCTTGCGCTCATCGACCGCAGCGTGTCGGTTTGTTCATCTGCAGGCAGTGTGGAGAAAGGACGTACGTCGCCGGACAAGGCCGGAAGAATTTCAAGGTATCCCAGGGAAGCTTTCATATCCGACTGGAGCTTTGCACTGCCGTATGAAAGTTCGAGATCGATTCGGCGAGCTGTCATCGTTTCCTGCACGGAAGGCATGTCAGCAGTTGGGGCGATGATGCGGTTGGCTACCAGAGACATCACCGCCAGGCCTTTCCAGTTCAGAACCAAAGGTGGCGATCCATCACCCGCAATTGCGCGATAATCCGCCTCCGAACGCGACATGCGCAACGCAATCGTCCCGCCCGCTGCTGCCAGAACGCCTCCAGCTACGCCTGCTACCAAGAAGCCTCGTCGCGAAAGTATACTGCCCTGTCCTGCTCTCATCTAGGTCACCCATAAACACAAAAAAGTACAATCGTACCATTTATAGGATGTGGCCGATTGTCAATGCTGTTGTCGACTTTCGTCCGACCTGACAAAAATCAGAGGAGGAGTTATCTTGATTTAGCTGAGAGTACAGGTAAGTCGGCAGCACTGTTCAGTGAACAGGATTTCGTTATGCAGCAATATCGTATAAGGGAATTGAATGCTGTATCGGGAGTCGTGGACGGAATGAGAAAAGGTGAGAAAAAGCGGGAAGAAGTCCTGGACTGCGCGGTTCAGATTCTTGTTGAAACCGGCTATGCGGGTTTGTCTTACCGGAAGGTTGCAGAAACTGCAGGTATCACAGTTGGCAACCTCCAGTTCTACTTTCCAACGAGAGCAGACCTGATTGAAGCAATGCTGAAGCGGGAGATGGGCCGCTATGATGCGGAGCTTGATCAGGTTGGTGATCCTGAATCGGGTGCGAATGGCGAAACCACGCTGCTCAACACGATTGATTACCTTCTCAAAGACCAAACCAGCCAGAATAGTTGCATAATTTTCTGGGAGCTGTGGGCGCTGGCCGCGCACGATGTGACTGCAGCGAACATTATGAACTCTTATTATCAGACCTATTTGGAAACATTGGCAGTTCTGGTGCGCCGTGCCCGTCCTGGCCTTACGGCGGCCAAGGCCAACCGATGCGCGTTTCTGATCATTTCCCTGATCGAAGGTGCATCCCTGTTTCGAGGATATCAAAAGCCGCGTATCCCGGCAGTCCGGAATGCGGAGAAGGACTTGAAAAGGCTTATTCTTAGAATTGTCGACGACGCCGATGATTAAAACGAGCGCTCGCAGGGCAGCGCCCGCAGGCCTGATGCTTTCCGGCAGAATGTAGCATTGTAACTCACCCGCCTGCTGGACGGGATCTGCTGACGAAGTGGTCGTTGGTCTCAGCTGCGTTCGTAGTCCGCGAATGTTTATCCGCTTCGAGTTCCAGTCTTGGCGGCAAACGCCCTAGATCGTTCTGCTGCTCTTTTACATCTGAGTATACGCCCTGCACGAAGTGTGTGCAGGGCAGGTTGTCCACATTCCGTAGACGGTAAGAATGTGCTCCGGCCCCAAAAAATCATTTGACAGGCTTGTGGTCCTTAATAATGGTACGATCATACTAATAATATATGTCGGCATCACGCGGGAGAGGGTCATGGAAGTTATTCGCTTTGCGGCAATCGCAATCGGGGCAATTGGGGTAGGGCAGATCACCCATGCTCAGGACAGAGTTCTGGATACGGTCACGGTAACAGCCCAGAAGAAGGCTGAGGATGTTTCGAACGTACCAGTCGCCATTTCAGCATTTGACGGCGAAGATCTCACGGAGCTTTCCATTGGAGACCCGTTGGATCTGGCTGGTCAAACGCCAGGGTTGTCGACAGTTATGAATTCAGTTGGTGCCCCATCATTCAGTATACGCGGGGTTGGCCTCGAGGATTTTATTGGAAATAATGCCAGTGGTACCGCCATATATGTCGATGAGATATACCCTGTCTCTGCGGTGATGCAGGGCTTCCGGCTGTTTGATCTTGAGCGGGTTGAAGTTCTGAAGGGGCCGCAGGGTACATTGTATGGCCGCAATTCTACCGGTGGAGCGGTAAATATCATTACCGCCAAGCCTGGTAAAAATGCGGAAGCTTATCTGCTGGGGCGTGTGAATACACTCAATGAAAGCAACTTGACCGGAGTGGTATCTGGTCCGTTGTCAGAGCGCTTTGGTGCACGTGCAGCTTTTAACTATGAAAAGAGTTTTGATGGCTGGCAGGACGGTGTGAACGGTAGTGCCGATGCAGCAAAATCTGATCGGCTGTCAGGGCGGGTTCATCTTGCATACACACCCGTGGATGGGATCGATACGCTTTTCACACTGCATGCTGAACGCGATCAGGGCGTTAATCCATCTTGGCACAGTGATGATCGTGTTGGGTATGACGGCTTTCTCGGGATTCAGTTTTCTTCTCCTGATCAGGCCGACAGGACTGATTTGGGGTCATTCTTCACGGGTGTGGATGGAGTCCGCTCGCCCAAGAACGACACGAACCTGTGGGGAGCAAACTTCCGAATCTCCGCAGACACGCCAGTTGGAGAGCTTGAAGCAATTACGGGCTGGCAGACAATCGACCGCGATGCCTATGATAACAATGACGGGTCTCCTGCGACGCTTGCGGATTTCCACTTCCGTACGGATGTGGAGCAAATCAGTCAGGAGATCCGCTTGTCTTCGGAATTCGGCAATCGGGGAAGCTTGATTATGGGCCTGGTATATGGCCGGGACTTCATCGACGTAACGGACGACATCCTAGCCACCGATACTCTCAACCTTCTGTCTCCGGACGGGTTGCGCCCATCCGATTTTGGTATCGAGGTGACTCAGACCGCGACCACGCGTCAAATTACAAAATCATTGGGAATCTATGCTCACTCCGAATGGTATCTCAGCGATGCGCTGACACTTACGCTTGCGGGCCGGTACACTGATGACGAGCGCCGGTTCCGTGGAAATGTAACTGACAATTCTGGGTATGTTGTCGGCGGCTTTGGGGGTGTCATTGTTGAGGTCGATTCCGAGGAAAGTGAGTCAGATTTTTCATGGCGCGCCGGAGTGGACTATCAGGCAACGGAAAATACCTTGCTCTATGCTTCGGTCGCTACCGGCTTCAAATCCGGAGTGTTTTATTCGGGTGCAGTGCCGGATCCGCTCGGTTGGGGATATGTTCCGCCGGAACAGCTCACTTCATATGAGACGGGTTTCAAAACACGCCTCAAGGACCGGGTGCAGGCCAGTGCTGCTGTGTTCCATTATCAATATGAAGACAAACAGTCAGCCATCTTCATCCCGACTGCATTCGGGCCAGTCTCAACGCTCGCGACACTTCCGGAATCCGAAGCAACGGGTGCGGAGTTGGAAATCGCGGCTCAGGTCTCCGACAGTTGGGATGTCTCATTCGGTGCCGCCTATCTCGATGCGGAAGTCACAAAGCCGCCATCGGATGTGCGCGGTATTCCCGTTGCCGCACCCGTGCTGAAAGGAGACCGCCTCACGCAGTCACCCGAATTCTCCCTCAACGCCGTTTCGAGATATTATTACTCATTGGGGGACTCCTATGATGGCGTTTTCCAGCTGAGTTACACGTACACCAGCGAAATGACGCAGTTTCTTGCCGATCCGCTTTCCCGTTCGGAAAAAGTAAGTGATATGGGGTTGCGGCTGTCGATTGAGAACAAGCCGAAGGGGTGGTCGCTCGCTTTGTTCGCCCAGAACCTGCTGGACGAAGATAACAAGACCTTCGCGTACGGTAATCTGCTGGGCAACCAGACATATGCGCGGCAGAGGCCAAGGCTGGTTGGCCTGGAGTTCAAGGTGTCGATGTGAAGACCCATGAGTTTATTCATTCACATATTGCGCGCGGTTCATCATGAAAAAGGGGTGCTGAAGCTGTTCAGTTGCCAACATGCGCGAACAGCTTCGTTCATATAGTTCGTTCATGGGCGAGTTTGCAAATACTCACCAGGGATGTTCCCCGTTAGCGACCATGAGACAGAAACCCGGTCCGGACGGATCGGCAGAGCGACATGTAAAAGAAATCCGTCGCAAGACCCGGCGTAAATTCTCCGCGGAAGGGAAGATCCGCATCGTGCTGGAAGGCCTTCGCGAAGAGTATTCGATTGCCGAACTGTGCGGACGTGAGGGAATCTCCCTAGGCATTTACTGCACATGGTCGAAGGAGTTTCTTGTTGTTCGATGATCGGGTTGAAGTTTATTGTCTATACGGTTCTCAGTGTTCTGACGCCTTATCCCGATTTCGAGTATGAAAATAATTTAGGAGAATGCGGAGGCATAAACTCGGTGCCGTTCTCGTACATCGAATGCGTTGGCGTATCCAATAATAACGCGGATAATTCAGCACTTTTGGAATACCTTGCCCAGTATGCAGAATGGCCGATTACGGAGGACAGAGTAGGCATCCTGATCCGCGGATATGAATGAGAAGCTTGAAGGAGAATTGATCATGCCTCGGCACACCAGAATTCTGCTGATCTTTGACCCAGCCTTATGCTGGAAATCTGTTGGATGAGATCCGCAGTGCATGGGTGTGGATTACTAATTCCGATCACCACATGCTTTCGGTGCAATCGGTGTGGCAAAACCATTCCGTGCCTGGCAACCCGAACCCATTCAATGCGTCGCCGGTTTCAGATGGAAATTCGTTCCTCACCCTTATGGACATGATTGAGGGGCACCATGACACCAACTCTGTTGGCTCTTCACTGCGGCGTCTTTAGGTTTGTGGACTGAAGATTATGCTCAGGCTGAGCGAATGCACTGGATCAACTTGGCTGGAATGTGATTGACCAAACATCCGATCGGGCATGTTTCGAGCGCCGAGATTGAGTGGTGCTGGGGAGTAGAGGTAAAGATATGGCCCTTGATGTTCACTTATATGAAAACCGGAGAATAGGACAGCTCTTGTTCCAGATCGATGACAAAACCTATGGCGATCTTTATCCGGCATTCGAACTGTTCCACCAACGCACAGGTCTCTTCATCGACCCCTATAGTGACGTCGTCGTGGACACAGCGCTTCCGGCATTCATCGCGGTCCTGACGGAACTCCAGACATCAACATCCTTGCTTGGCATCTTGGAAGAATGCGATCGAACGGGGCGGTCTGTTATCTTTGCCGGTGACTGAAATCGAGTCACCCGTAGTCTCGCAATCATCAGTGTGGAGAACCAGCATGAAAACAATCTATGACCTTGCCATCACACTGGCCCAGGACCCAGAGCAGGTGGCTGATGCGCAGGCTCTGACACAGGATAAAAACCGGCCGCATATGGGTTTGAAGGGCGTCTACGGTCTCTTCGGCAGTGCAAAATGGTGGAACAATCTGAAAGTGACCTGCTTCCGAGAAACTGGACCATTCGATTTGGGAAAATTCTCGTTT
>TARA_R100000365_G_scaffold903_1_pt1 | contig 23083 bp, 26 predicted proteins | sample TARA_R100000365 | Tara Oceans TARA_R100000365 (sample SAMEA2620668) | marine metagenome | biome: marine biome (ENVO:00000447); feature: mesopelagic zone (ENVO:00000213); material: "saline water (ENVO:00002010), including plankton (ENVO:xxxxxxxx)" | depth 1000 m | reverse complement strand
GAGGAACATGACGATCTGGGCCAGCCAGGTCATCCCATCCTGGAAGCGCACCAGCGTCGCACGTGCACGGACCCGGCGATTGCCTGCGACGAGCCCAGCCACATACGCGGCCAGCGCGCCCGATCCTCCCAGAATACCGGTAAAGGCAAACAGCAGAACCGCCATCCCCAGAACGATTATGGGGTAGAGCGCCCCCTCGAGTTCGACCCGGTTGATAATGAAGACGATGATCGCACCGCCGGCAATGCCCAACGCCACACCGAGCCCCATTTGCAGTCCGAACCCCACGACAAAGTCGTGAGTGAACCCCGTGATCCCCGAGCCCGACGCCAAAAGTTCGACGAACATGATGGTGAGAAAAATCGCCATCGGATCGTTCGATCCCGACTCCACTTCGAGGGTCGAACGAACCTTGTCGCGAATGGTGATACCGCCCACGCGCAACAGGAAGAACACCGCCGCCGCGTCCGTGGACGAAACGATCGCTCCCATCAACAACCCCTCGGCCCACCCGAACCCGAACAGCAGGCGCGCCGCCATGCCCACGATCGCCGTGGTCAAAAGCACCCCGACTGTCGCCAGAACGATCGATGGCGCCGCCGCCTGCCGGAACGATTTCAGCGATGTGCCAAAGCCGGAGTCGAAGAGAATGACCGCAAGCGCCAGCGAGCCCACGAAATAGGCTGTGTTGACGTCGGAAAATTCGATTCCCAGACCGTCGCTGCCCGCTCCGAGGCCAATGCCCAGAAACAACAGTAGCAAGGGGGCCCCGAAGCGGAAGGCGACGAGAGAGGTAAAAACCGAAACGACGATGAGGGCCGCGCCCACCAGGAGCAGCGGATAAATCCAGTCGATCATCCCCAAATGACCCGATCTATAATGTTTGGCAGCCGGCCCGAACCGGCCGCGAAGGCATAATAATCAATAGCGACAATGATTACGGCGCCAATGCGTCGCGTCCACCCCCGCACGCCAAAAAAACGCTTTTGCAGCAAAAAATTAGCCCGCGCCGGACTACGTTTGTCTTCCGCCGAGATCGAGACGCCTCTTGCGTGCGCCCGCACGCCCGATAATATCGAATTCTCGGATTTTTTCTCCCTTGGACGCTGGAGGTCTTCGATCATGTCGGTACAAATTTCATCGTGGCGCAACCTGGCGGTTGCGGCATCGCTCGCCGCCGCGCTCGCGGCCGGAACAACCTTCGCTCAGGAAAACACGCCTGACGATCCGCGCCTGTTCACCCCGGGTCAGCTGACTATCGCAACCTCCGACCCGGTCTTTCCGCCCTGGATGATGGACAACGACCCCTCCAACGGTGAAGGCTTTGAAAGCGCTTTCGTTTATGCCTTGGCCGAGAAGATGGGTTTTGCGGCCGATGATGTGGTCTGGGTGCGCGAGACCTTCGATCAGGCGATTGCGCCGGGCGCCAAGGATTACGATTTCGGCATCCAGCAAATCTCTGTCACCGAAGACCGCAGCCAGATCGCCACCTTCTCGGACGTCTATTACCAACCGCAAAAGGCTGTGGTCGCCATGCCAGGCTCGGCGGTCGAACAGGCGACCAGCTTTGCAGATCTGCGTGAGGTGCGCTGGGGCGTGATGATCGGCACCACCGATCTCGATTACGTCGAACAGATCATCGGTGTCACCGAACCAGCGGTGTATAACGACCAGGTCGGCCTGTTCCAGGCCCTCCAGGGTAACCAGATCGATGCTGTAGCCACCGAATTGCCCACGGCGCTCTATCTCACCGCCGTCCAGGTGCCGGACGCCACCATCGCCGCCATCCTCCCGCCTGACGAAAACGACTACGGCCACGGCCTGATCTTTGAGCAGGGCAATGACCTTGTCGAATGGGTCAACGAGGCGATTGCGGAACTGAAATCCGAAGGCGTCATCGACGCGCTTGTCGCCGAATATCTGATCGCCGATCCCGAGCTGGCGGTCATTACCGAATGACCTCTGGACTACCGCCGCAAGGCACCCCGACTGGCACGGCTCCCGAAACGGAGCCGCGCCGTCCGCGCCCGCCGAAGAAAAAGAAACTGAGCGCCCGCGATCGCTATCTGCCCGGCCTCATCTCGATTGCCATGATTGCCGTCGTGTTCGGCACTGTTGCCTATACAGTGACCTCTGCCGAACAATGGCCGCGCATCGCCCGGCAATTTTTCGATCTCAATGCCATGGCGGCGTCTTTCCCGCAGGTGCTGCGCGGCTTCTGGCTCAACCTTCAGGTCTGGGCAATATGCCTCTTCGCCATCATGGCGTGGGGTCTGGTGCTGGCCCTGTTCCGCTCGCTGACCGGTCCGTGGTTCGCGCCCCTGAGGGTGTTCACCGTCGTCTATATCGATCTGTTCCGTGGCCTGCCGGTCCTGCTGCTCGTCCTGATTTTCGGCTTCGGCATTCCGGCCCTCAACCTGCCCGGTCTGCCCAATTCCGCCCTGTTCTGGGGCGCAACCGCAATGGTCATCTCCTACGCCGCCTATTCGGCCGAAATCTACCGCTCGGGCATAGAAGCGGTCCATGACGGCCAGCGCGCCGCCGCCACCGCGCTCGGCCTTTCCCAGTGGCAGACCATGCGCTACGCCATCCTGCCCCAAGCCGTCCGCAACGTCATGCCCGTGCTTTTGAACCTCGCTGTCGCGCTGCAAAAGGACGTGGCACTGCTCTCGGTCATCGGCGTGCGCGATGCCGTCCGGGAGGCCCAGATCTACACGGCCCAGACCTTCAACTATTCGTCGCTGATCGCCGCCGCGCTGCTGTTCCTCGTCGCGACAATTCCCATGGCGCGCCTTACCGATTACATCTCGAAAAAAGACCGCCAGCGCCGCCTACAGGGGGCCATGTGAATACCGACCGCATAACAATTACCGGGCTCACCAAATATTATGGCGAGACCCTTGTCCTCGACGACATCAACTTGGTTATCGCCCCCCACGAAGTAGTGTGCCTGATCGGCGCGTCCGGTTCGGGCAAATCGACCCTGTTGCGCTGCATCAACCGGCTGACCGAGTTCGACTACGGCACCATCGCGCTCGACGGCATATCCCTCGACGACCCCTCCTGGGGCCGCAACGGGGTCTATCGCAAGATCGGCATCGTCTTTCAGTCCTACAATCTCTTCCCCCACATGAGCGTGATGGAAAACATCACCCTCGCCCCACTCAAGGTCCACGGCATTTCCAAACCCGAAGCGCTGGCCACCGCTCGTGACCTGCTCTCCGCCTTCGGCATGGCCGAGTTCGAAAACGCCTATCCCGAGCAACTCTCCGGCGGCCAGCAACAACGCGTCGCCATCGTGCGCGCTCTGGCCACCCAGCCGGAAGTGATGCTGTTTGATGAAGTTACCGCCGCGCTCGATCCCGAACTGGTCGGTGAAGTGCTCGCCATCATCCGCAAGCTCAAGTCCGACGGCATGACAATGGTCATCGTCACGCACGAAATGGGCTTCGCCCGCGACGTCGCCGACCGCATCTGCTTTCTCGATGGCGGCCGTATCGTGGAAGAAGCCGAGCCCAAAGCCCTGTTCTCGAGCCCGCAGAACCCGCGCACCCGCAAATTCCTGCAACGGATCATCGAAGCCGGTCGCCTCTGAGAGAGTTGCTAGCGGTCAGAGATGCTCGTGGCGAACTCGGCAGCAATCGGGCGGGAAGCTATGCGCCGGGAAATGATCGCGCAAACCGCCAACTGGATGAGGTGGAAGAGCATAAGCGGCGGCACGATGAGCGAAACCTCCTGCCCGGCAAACAATATCCCGGCCATCGGCAGGCCGGATACTGAGTCATCAAATAAGCCCGCAGGACGCCGGCGTGACTTTTGCTGCGTTCCAGCCCGGATTGGCGGCCCATTCGCATGTGGTCCGGCTCGGGTACGGTCAGGTCCGCATGAGTGACATCGTTGAGATGACCCACGAGGCTTGGCTAGATCCGATCGCTGTCGATGAAGATATGAGAACCCTCTAGGCCGGAACGTACGAACAGTAGTCCTCCCTGAGCGCGGCGAGGACCAATGCTCGGTCGCAACAATGGCCCAGAACAAGTCGAAGTTCACCCGCCCGGGTTGCGGTTTGGGCACAATACCATGCATCACCAGGCCACCGAGCATGATGACCATGGTGGTTGTGCCGGGAATACTGCCTGCGAAAGCTGGAATGAAGGCGGTCTCGGCCGCAGTGTTGTTGCCGCGTTAGGAACGACAATCCCCCGCGATTCCAGTGCCGGATTTTCCGGCATGACATCATCAGCGCTGTTCCAGCACATAGACAAAAAGCTGCCGGCGCCAGCCAGGCATCGGGCGACAATCCAGGGTTCGGCAGCGTCGATCGGGCCTGAGCACAACAGCGCCGGCGGATAGCTCGGCGTGTCGAACATCGACAAGAAATGCAGCAGATAGCATGGCCCGGCGGGATGCAAAAATGCAGCCCGCCGGGCCATCGGCTCATTGCGACGACCGCACTCGCTCAGTCGCCGTCCATCGCGAACACGGTCTTGGATTTGTCGGTGGCCAGCAATCGCCATATGACCGGGCCAAAGACCGCTGCAGCGGCGATGGCGTAGATCGTCAGCGCAACAGGAGAGGTCAGAAGAAACGTCCAGTCGCCCTGATTGATCATCAGTCCGCGGCGCAATTGCTCTTCGGCCAACGGCCCCAGAATTGCTCCGACGAGAACAGGTGCAAGTGGATAGCCGAACCTGCGCATCACGAAGCCGATCAGACCGAAGCCAAGGAGCAGAACCAGGGCGAAGACCGAACCTTGCGAACCGATAATGCCCAACGTGGCAAAGGTGAGAATGCCCGCATAAAGCCATGGTCGCGGGATCATCAGCAGGCGCACCCAGACGCCCACAAAGGGCAGGTTGAGCACGACCAGCATAACATTGGCGATGAAGAGAGAGGCAACCAACCCCCAAACCAGTGCAGGGTCGTTGGTGAACAGAAGCGGACCCGGCTGCAGCCCATATTGCTGGAATCCTGCCAGCATCATCGCGGCGGTTGCCGAAGTGGGCAGGCCAAGCGTCAGCAGCGGAATCAATGTACCGGCGGCTGAAGCGTTGTTTGCAGCTTCGGGGCCTGCAACCCCTTCAATGGCACCCTTTGGCCCCTCGAACTCCTCCTTGGCGACGCCTCTCGCCGATTTGCGTTCGGTCGAATAGGACAGAAATGTGGGAATCTCCGCTCCGCCGGTTGGCAACGGACCGAACAGAAAGCCAAGCCCCGCCCCGCGAACATATGGCATCAGGCAGCGCTTGAGATCGGTGAGACTGAGCCACACCGAGCCCCTGATGGCCTCGACCTTATCAACCACAGCGATCTTTTTTGATGCAATGAAAAGCGTCTCCCCGATGGCAAAAAGGCCCACGGCGACAACCGCTATCGAAATGTTATCGCGCAGTTCGGGAATGCCAAAACTGAGCCGGGGCTGCCCGGTGAGTTTGTCGATGCCCACAAGACCAATGGCCAGACCGATAAACAGGGCCGTCAGGCCGCGTGCAACCGAGCCGCCAAATGCCGCCGACACCGTCACAAACGACAGCACCATCAGCGCAAAATACTCTGCCGGCCCAAACGACAGGGCAACCATGATCATGAAGGGGGAAACAATCGCCAGCCCGAGCGTGCCGACCATACCGCCGGAAAACGACCCGATGGCAGCAGCCCCCAGAGCCTTGCCGCCACGACCGTCGCGCGCCATCTTGTTCCCCTCGACCGCTGTCATGATCGAGGCGGTTTCCCCAGGGGTATTGAGCAGGATCGAGGAAATCGCACCTCCATACATACCGCCGTAGTAAATGCCGGCAAACATGATCATCGAGCCGGTGGCTCCAAACGAAAGCGAGATCGGGAGCAGTAACGCAACCGTCAGCGCAGGCCCGATGCCGGGCATGACACCGACCGCTGTGCCCAGAAGCACGCCGATCAGTGCGAACATCAGGTTCATCGGTTGTGCGGCAACCAGAAGACCATCAAACAGCAATATGAACGTATCCATGACTGGACTTCCTTACCGTCTGAACAGAGTGTTTATGGCCTGCTCCAGTGGCCCGTTGGGCAGTGAAAGGCCAAGCCCATGCCGGAACAGCACATAAAGCAGCGTTGTTACACAGACGCCGACGAGAAAAGTCAGCCAGAGCGGTTTGCGTCCCAGTCCCCGGGCAGCAAGACCAAACAGGGCGCCTGCCCCGATGATGAAACCCGCCCCCGCGTACAAAAGCGCGATCTTCGCAATCACCGCCGCGACAACCCAGGACACTGCCTGCCAGTTCATCGGCTCCCGTTGCGGGAAGGATTTGCGCAGGCCCATGACGACTGTCGCGATCCCGAACATGGCGAGACCGGATGCGATGATGTAGGGAAATATCTCTGGGCCGAATTGGGCGTAGGATCGGCGGACGGGATAGCTCGATCCATCCCAGGCAATCAGGACCGCAAACAGGAACAGCCCGACCGCAATCGCCAGCCCCCCCATATCGGCCGTCTTGCGCAGGTCTGGAGACCGGCTTGCGCCGGTCTCCCCCGTATCGGTATCAGGGAAGCTCACTCGACGATCCCCAGCTCTTCGAGAATCGCTGTGGTAGCCACGATCTCCGCGGCGAGGTAATCGGCGAAATGGTCGCCGTCCATATAGGTATTGACCCAACCCTTGGTGCGCAGTTCGTCGTTCCAGGCATCCGAATTGGCCATCGTACGGATCGTGGTCAGAAGTTCCTCCCGCTCATCATCGGTTATACCGGGCGCTGCGGCGATCATGCGCCAGTTCTGGACGTCGATCGGGTAACCCTGTTCTGCGAATGTCGGAGCATCGGTATACTCCTGGGCTTCCAAGGCCGTGATCCCAATGGCGCGAACCGTGCCGGCATCAAGCTGTCCGGAAAATTCCGAATAGCCCGAAACACCCACCGTCACCTGATTGCCGAGAATGGCAGCAAGGGCCTCTCCGCCACCCGAATAGGGGATGTAGTTGATCAGTGCCGGATCGATACCCGCGGCCTTTGCAAACATGCCGGCTGCGATGTGATCGACGCCGCCGGCCGAGCCGCCGGCCCAGGTGACCGAACCGGGATCGTCACGGAGCATTTCGGCCAGGTCGTCAGCGTTCTGAATCTCACTCGCCGCCGGAACGACGACAATGACATACTCACCAGTGAGCCGGGCAAGAGGGGTGATATCTTCAAGACCGACAGGTGATTCATTGGCAATCACCGCGCCGACCATCACATAGCCGCCAACGATCGTCGCGGTCGGATCCCCGGCCGATGTGTTGATGAACTGCTGCAGGCCGATGGTCCCCCCAGCACCGGCAACATTCTCAACCTGGATGTTGGATACAAGACCCTCGGACTGTAGCGTCGCCTGGATAGTGCGCGCAGTCTGGTCCCAGCCGCCGCCCGGCCCCGCAGGCGCCATGATCTTGAGACTGTCGAGAGCCAGCGCCGGGCCAGCCATCAACATGGCGGCCAGAGCCGCCGGAGCACCAAGCTTGAAGCTCAGAGAAAATTTCACGTGTCATCCTCCACATTTGTTTGTTTCCATTGAGGAAACCCGGAGGATGGCCATAAGTAAACCGCTCGGACAGAGCGTCTTTGCTCGTCCGTTCCTCCCTGTTGCCAATGGTCGAAAAAGCGTCTTTGTGACACTATCGGCCGATGGCAGCTCCTCAAGAGCGACACTAGATCAAACTAGCTGTCATCAACCTGTCAGGGAGGCAGAACTGCGAATTCTTGTCATTGAGGACACTGACGATGTTGGTGAGGCCGTCGTGCATGCCTTTGAACGCATGGGGCATGCTGTGGACTGGGAGAAGTCTCGCCGGGACGCCGAGGACGCGCTGGCTGTCCAGAATTATGCGCTTGTCGTGCTCGACATCAACCTTCCCGACGGGAGCGGGTTCGACCTGCTGTCGGGACTGCGCAGCCGTGGCTCTACAACGCCCGTTCTTGTGCTGACCGCAAGAGCACTCGTTGATGATCGGGTCGACGCACTCGACACCGGCGCTGATGACTATCTTGTCAAGCCGTTCGACTTTCGCGAACTTGAAGCAAGAGCACGTGCGCTAATGCGCAGGCGTCAGGGAAGCGCGGTATCCATTCTGACTGCAGGCAATCTCGCACTGGATCAGACCACCCGCGCCGTCTCTGTTGCAGGCAGGTCCGTCGAGCTTACGCGCAGAGAGGTTTGCTTGCTCGAGGTCTTGCTGGGGCATCCCGGCAAGGCATTTTCCAAAAATGAACTGCTCGACCAGCTCTATGGGTTTGAGAACGAGGCGGGCCCCAACGCCATTGAGCTTTACGTCGGAAGGCTACGGCGCAAACTTGCCGGCGCCAATGTCAAAATTCAGACACTGCGCGGGGTTGGCTACCAGATACTTGACCTTCCGGACGCCCAACCATGATTGAAGGGGCGCAAACGGTTCGCCGCCGGTTTTCTCTTTTCTGGCGGCTGAGCGGTGCGATCGCGCTTGTGCTTCTGGCAGGCGCCGGAGCGCTGACCTATGCGGCCTATTCCTATGCCGGGGCAGCCGCCGACAAGGCCTATGACCGGCTGCTCATAGGCGCCGCCCGCCAGATTGCCGATACTGTAAGCGCAGAGGGTGGCGCCATATCCGTCGACGTTCCGCTTTCCGCGCTCGAAACGCTTTCGATTTCCCGCACCGACAGGGTCTATTATCAGGTTGCAGCTCCCGATGGAGCGCTTATCACAGGGTACGAAGACCTCCCTGTTTCTCACGGTGACATCACCCCGGGCGATGAAGCCCACGCCACGGACGCAGGGTTTCTTGGCCGTGATATCCGGCTGGCCTCTGTGTGGCGCTATATTTCCGAACAGGGCGCAACCGGATGGGTTCGCGTGTCGGTGGCACAAACACGCGAAGCACGGAACGCGCTGACACTGGAACTAACGCTGGGCGCCCTGCTGCCCGTCCTCGCGATGAGCCTGTTGGCCCTGATCGTGCTTATGGCCGCAGTCAAGGCCGGGCTCAATCCGCTGCGGCGCCTCGAACGTGCGCTCCAGAACCGCGACCCGAACGATTTGACGCCGCTCGACGTGGAAGCGCCGGTCGAAGTCGATGCGCTGGTCGACGCGATCAACCGGTTCATGGGCAGGCTGTCACATCGTCTCGATGCCATGCAACGCTATATTGAGACAGCGGCACACCAGCTCAGAACCCCGCTGACCGGCATCGCCGCCCAGATCGAACTCCTTGACCGGGCACGCGATGATCATGCGCGCACCGCTGCCGCCGCGCGATTGCGCAAACGGACCTCCGAGGCTGGACGACTGGCTAACCAGCTCCTCAGCCACGCGACCGTTATCCATCGCGCCGAGGTCGTGAAGGCCGAACCAATAGATCTGCGTCAGGTCGTGCACTATTCCAACGCCGATGCGGCGCTCGACCTCGCAGGGCGGGACCTGACAGTGAAATTGAATGTACCCAAAGATGCCGTCATCGTGCTCGGCGATCTGGTTGCCCTGCGCGAGGCGCTGCGCAATCTCGTCGAGAACGCGATAAAGCACGGTGCTGTTGGCCGCATTTCCATATGTGTCGCAAACACTGAGGAAGGGCCTACGCTTGCGGTTTATGACGATGGTCCCGGCATCGCACCCGACGATTGGGATCGCCTGCTTGAACGATTTGTTACAGGCGCAGGAGGAGGAACGGGGCTGGGGCTCGCAATTGTTGCAGATGTTGCGCGGGCCCACAAAGCGCGTCTCCTTTTGCGGAACGCCGAAAACGGCGATTTCGGAATTTTATTGGTGTTTCCCAGGAAAGATGACCGGCGATGAGATGGCTATTGTTGAGCGCGATGTTCGCGAGTTTCGTCGCGCCGCTAGAGGCCCGCGAGGAATATCATTTCCCTGCCCCTGCTGGCCAGACTGAAACGCTCGTCATAGAGGCATCCGCCGATATTGCCGCGATCGAACCGCTCATTCGCGATTTCCAACGCATTGAGCCGAATATCACGATCGAATACGCGGATTCGCTGACCAATGACGTCTTTGCGGCAGCAATGGAGGCCTGCTCCGCAGGAAGGGGCTTTGCCGATATCGTCATATCATCATCGGTCGATCACATCGCGCGTCTGACCAACGACGGATGCGCGCAGCATCACGAATCCGCCCTCACGGCCAATATGCCGGGCTGGGCAAATCTGCGAAATGAGGCCTTCGGATTTTCCTTTGAACCGGCCGTTATTGTTTACAATTCCAGTCTGGTGCCATCCGAAGATATCCCGCTGACCCGAAACGCCCTTGTCGAGTTGTTGCGCAACAAGCCTGGCACCTATGATGGTAAGGTCGGCACCTATGACATTACCCTGTCGGGTATCGGTTATCTCTTTGCTTTTTTCGACTCCCAGCAATCGAGCCTGTTCGGGCGGCTACTGGAAGGTTTTGGACGCGCTCGCGCCGTTCTTGAGCCTACGACCGGCGGCATCCTGGACCGCATCGAAACCGGCGAACTGTTGATCGGGTACAATCTACTTGGGTCCTACGCCTACGGACGCAAGAGGGACGGAGCGCCCATCGGGATCGTCCTGCCCCACGACTTCACAATCGTGCTCTCGCGCGCCGCGCTCATTCCACCCCATGCCGCAAATCGCGATGCCGCAGGGCGCTTCATTGATTACCTGCTCAGCTCTCGAGGTCAGGGCGTCGCCGCGGAATCCTCATTCTTTTTCGGCTTCGACCGACCGCCACCCGCGGGCGTAATTGCCGCCGACCAATCTGGCGGAGCAACATTTTACAGACCAATAAACCTCAGCCCGGCCCTGCTGGTCACGCTCGATCAAGCCAAACGTGCTCGATTTCTGGCCGAATGGAACGACGCCATGCATGGCGGTGCGACCGCCGAGGCCCCGACTGCTCGGACAGCACCTTAAGAGTAAGACGACAAGCAGCTGCTGTTATGACACTACCGCCACCGAGGTGACGGTTTGGACCAGCAAAGTTAGGTGATCAATTCTATTGAAGTGGCAGCTTGTACGGCGGCACAAAACAAAACCCCCGCTGACCGATGGCTCCAAGCGAGGGTTTTTGTTTTTGGTTGCGGGGGCAGGATTTGAACCTGCGACCTTCAGGTTATGAGCCTGACGAGCTACCGGGCTGCTCCACCCCGCGCCAATGATGTCCATCACGTGTGCGGTGCGCCGGGCGAACCGCTTGGACGCCGCTTATATAGGGGCGCAAATTGCGTTTGCATACCCCTTGTGATCGCTTAGACGACATTTTTTTGACAGGTGCCGGCCACAGCCCGCTCATCCCCCAGATTGCACTTTCGCTCCGGTCCGGTTACACATGGGTCAGAGGTTCTGTCCCTTCCGTTTCTTTGCAATTTTCAAGCACTTTGGGTTTTCCACATGCAACAGCGCACGCTCGGCCGCACCGGCATTTCCGTGAGCCGGATTTGTCTCGGCACCATGACCTGGGGCGAACAGAACACCGAGGCCGAAGGCCATGCGCAGATGGACTATGCGCTCGATAACGGCGTCAATTTCCTCGACACCGCCGAGCTTTATTCCACTCCTGGCCGCGCCGAAACTCAGGGTTCGACCGAAACCATCATCGGCAACTGGTTTGCCGCCAATGGCCGCCGCGCCGATTGGGTGGTCGCCAGCAAGATTACCGGCCCCGGCCATGAATGGATTCGGAACGGACGTCCCATAGACGGCAAGGAAATCGTCCTCGCCCTGGACGCCAGCCTAAAGCGCCTCAGGACCGATTACATCGACCTTTATCAGCTCCACTGGCCCAACCGGAACCACTACAATTTCTCCAAATCATGGACCTTCGATCCCTATGGCCAAGACCCTCGTGTCGTAAGGGACAACATGGCTGAGGTGCTCGAAGCCCTCGATGCCCAGGTCAAGGCCGGTAAGATTCGCGCCATCGGCCTCTCCAACGAAACGAGCTGGGGCACGTCCGAATATCTCAAAATTGCCGAGGCTCACAGCCTGCCGCGGGTGGCGACCATCCAGAACGAGTACAATCTCCTCCGCCGCCATTTCGACCACGACCTCGCCGAAGTCTGCGCCTTTGAGGATATCGACCTGCTGGCCTACTCTCCGCTCGCGGCCGGGCTGCTCAGCGGCAAATATAATGATGGCAAAATGCCCGAAGGTACACGCGGCGCGCTCGGCGCCATGTGGCGACTCAATCCCCGATCCGAGGCTGCCACAAAGGCCTATATCGAGCTGGCGCAACAGCACAGCCTCGATCCCTGCCAGATGGCAATCGCCTGGTGTCTGACCCGCCCCTTCATAGGCTCGGTTATTATCGGCGCCACGTCCATGCAACAACTCAAGACCGATATCGACGCCCACTATCTGACCTTGTCGTCCGACGTGCTGGCCGGCATCGAAGGCCTCCATCGCCAGTATCCCAGCACGGTCGGCTGAGCGGACACATGCGGCCACCGGCGTCGCCTTGCAAGTGGCGTCCGTGCATGCTACGACTGAGTGACAAAATTCGTCATAGCGAATTATCATGCCTCGTCACTTCACGGCCGCCGATAACGAACTGATCCGGTCCCAGCTTCTCGCTGCCGGCCTTGCGCATTTCACCCAATATGGTCTACGCGGCATGCGCGTCGATGATGTCTGCAGGGACGTCGGAGTCGCCAAAGGCACCTTCTATAAATTCTTCGAGCATAAGGAGGCACTGTTTCTGGCCATCGCCGATCAGCGCGACCAGATGCACAAGGCCGAAACCCTCGCCTTCTTTGCCCAATGCGATGGCCCTGTCACCGACCGCGCGGGCCGGTTCTTCGATCTGCTGGTCGAAAAGCTCAGATCCGATCCCCTAGTCGCCATCGCCTCCGTCCCAGACGATTTTGCAGCGCTGCTGCGTAAAATGCCCCCCGAGCGCATGGCCCATGAGGAGGAAAAGGACCTCCTCTTCATCCAGGAATTCTGTGACGGGCTCCGATCCAAGAGTCTGATCGGACCGGTCGATCCGCACGATATCGCTGCCATCCTAACCCTTCTCGTCAGCCTGGTTCTGCAACAAGACCTTTTCAGCGCCAGCCAGTTTTCAGCCAGCTGCGCGCTGTTACGCGAGATGTTCGTCCAGAAATTGACGGCCACCGCGCCATGATCTCGGTTTCGGGGCTCACCTTCAGCTATAAGGGCGCGCCGGGCCCGGCCCTCAACGGCGTCTCCCTTACGGTCCCCGAAGCCTCGGTCTATGGCCTTTTGGGACCGTCGGGCTCTGGCAAGTCGACCACCCAGAAAATCCTCATGGGCCTGCTGGTGGGCTTTGGCGGCACAGCAACGGTTTTCGGCGAAGCGCCCGCTCATTCGGGGCGTAGTTTTTACGAACGCATCGGCGTGAGCTTTGAATTGCCGGCGCTATATGGCCGGCTCACCGCGCGCGAGAACCTCGCTCTTTTCGCAGCGCTTTTTGCCGATGCACCGCTGTCACCAGATACGGTTCTCGATATGGTCGATCTGCGCGATGCCGCCGATCAAAGGATCGAGACCTTTTCCAAGGGTATGAAGATGCGGCTCAATCTCGCCCGTGCCCTGCTCAACGATCCCCCGTTGCTGTTTCTGGACGAGCCAACCACCGGGCAGGACCCTGCCCGCGCCCGCACCACGCGCCATCTCATTGCCCGACTCCGCGACCGCGGCAAGACGGTGTTTCTCACCACCCACAACATGAGCGAAGCCGCCGAAATCTGCGATACCGTCGGCTTTCTTGTCGATGGCCGCATAGCCTTGGAAGGCCGCCCCGCAGAACTTATGGCGCAGTTTGGAAAGCCCGAGCTTGTGGCCACCGCCCGTCGCAATGGCGCACTGACAACCGAGCATTTCGCCATGGAGGGGCTGGCAGGCAATGCCGCCTTCCAAGACCTGTTGCAAACCGGTGATATCGTTTCGCTCCACACGCGCGAAGCCAGCCTTGACGATATTTTTGTTGCCGTAGCCGGCGGCGGCAAATGAGTGCGCTCCGTGCCCTTTTGGTCCACGATCTGCGGCTGCAATACCGTTACGGCATTCACGCCGCATACGGCACGGTCATCGCGCTCTACGCCGCGCTCCTCTTTTTCGCCGGCCCATACCTGCCCGCCTGGGTGCTGGCGTTGGTAATCTTTTCCGATCCTTCAGCGCTGGGCTTTTTCTTCCTTGGCGGACTCATGCTGCTGGAAAAGGGCGAAGGGATCCGTGCCGCGCTGGCCATCTCCCCAGTCTCTGCTCGCACCTATCTGCTGGCCAAAACCATAACACTCACCGCATTGGCGCTGGCCGCGGTCATCGTTCTTACGCTGGCAAAATCGGGGTCCGTGAATTGGCCGCTGCTTGTGACCGGCGTCACCCTCACCTCTATGTTTTACATTGGAATCGGTGTGCCCATCGCCCTGCGCTTCAACTCCGTCAACGCCTACCTCCTCGGCTCGGCACTGTTTCTGGCCCCGGCGCTTGCCCCCTCGGGACTGGCGCTTCTCGATCCCCTGCCTGCAGTCCTGCTCGTTTTCCCTCCCGTGGCACAGTTCCTGTTGATCCTCGCAGCCCTGGGCCATGGCAGTGCCACTGGCCCTAACCTGGGGCTCGCGCTCGCTTCCGCCGCGCTCGCAGCCACCGCCGCGCTCTATTACGCCCACCGCGCCCTCGAAACCGAATTGGGCAGAAAATGAGCGCCTTCTCCCCAAAAACCATGGCCAGCCTGTTGCGCGCCGACGCACTCAATGTGTCGCGTGACCCCATGCTCATGATCGGCATCGTCATGAGCATGCTGCCCGTTCCGTTGATCGTGGTCTTCGGTCCGCTGGCCGAAACCGCGGCATCCGAAACATTCGGGATTACGGGCATGGCCCGATTGCTCGGCGCCCTTGCCGTCCTCATGCCCGGAGCCATGCTTGGCTGGGTCACCGGCTTCATGCTGCTTGACGACCGCGACGAGGCCGTCTTGATGGTACTCGAAACCACCCCTATTGGCCGGAACGGCATTATCGCCTACCGCCTCGTCGTAACAATCGTGCTCACTGTGATCGTTTCAGTCAGCATCGGATTTTTCGTGTTGCCCGCCCTGCTTTGGACAACGCCGTTTCTGATGGCGATCATAGCTGCGGGTCATGCCGTTCTCTCGGCCCTTTTCCTTCTCGCCTTTGCCGCCAACAAGGTCGAGGGCCTCGCCCTGACCAAGCTCATCAATCTGGCTCTGCTCGCGCCCCTGGCCGCGCTGTTTGCCCCGCCCTGGCGCTACTTGGCCGCCATTGTGCCCGCCTTCTGGATCGGCGAAATGACCGGAATTTCGCCTACTGCCCTCTCCCCGCTTCCTGCAACGGTCATTTCCCTTGCCACCACCGTCCTGTTTGTCATGTTCCTGCTGCGGTGTTTGGACCGCCGCGCCGACTGATGCAATTCATCAGGCATCAGAACGTCCCCGGAGAAAGCCGGAGCCCATACACCTTTCCACCCGCACGGCTCAAATCCTGATTCCCCTTGCGATGATTTGCTGTCGCCACGACGCAACGCAGCGGTTATCGTCTGACCAAAAGGCATGGGAGTGATGATTTGGTGCAGATAAACGGCTTTGCGCTTTTCGCGTCCATGCTTCCGCTTTTGGCGCTCTATTCCTACGGCCTAGCGTCCAGATTGCTGGACCGCAGCCGCCCTTCGCTGTCGGCATTGATGAACGAGCAGCGGTTCAACTGGGTCACCCAGGCATCGCGCCGCGATACACCGCTCGATGCAATCCTGTCGGGCAATATTATGAGCTCGGTCTCGTTTTTTGCGTCGACTACCGCGCTGTTGATCCTCGCGCTCTTTACAGTCATCGGGCAGTTGCAGGAATTCTTGCCCGCGCTATCATCCATCACCTTCGGTCCCGCCTATTCCGAGGTCGATCTGCAGCTCCACAATGTCGTCTTGCTGTTCTTGTTCGTTTACGCGTTTCTTGCGTTCACCCTGTCACTGCGCCAGTTCAACCACTTCTGCATCCTTATCGGCGCGCTCGATCACGCCAAGCCCGCTCCGCCCGAAGAAATAAGAACCATAGCGCGGATCAACGCCATGGCTGCCCAGCGCTTCAATTCGGGCATCCGGTCCTATTACTTCGCCATTCCCATGGTGGCGTGGTTCGTTTCAAGCTGGCTGGCCATTATTGTCACCATCGGAACGATCGGCCTCTTGCTCCATCGCGAATATTTTTCCAACGCCCGTTGGCTCGTCGCCCGCATCACGCCGCACTGAAAACCGCAACGGCCGAACCGACGACAAAAGGAAACGCCCTATGAAACCGCTGGCCATTGCCGCCATCTTGTTGATCGCCCTGCCCGCCACCGCGCAGGATGCGACGACTTTCACCACCGCCGACGCCGATCTGATGACCGGCTGCATTGCCGAACTTTCCGATCCCAAACGCGCCGCCGAGAACCCGCAGGAGGTCCGCAGGCAGACCCAATGCGTTGGTGCCGCTTCCAATGTGTGCATGGACACTGAGGAGGATGGCTATACAACAATTGGCATGGTCGAGTGCATGGCGCGAGAAACCGCCTGGTGGGACAGCCAACTCAACGCCAATTACACAAGGCTCCAGCAAACCCTCGAAACCGATCTGTTCTCCACGCTTCAACAAGCCCAGAGGACCTGGATTACCTATCGCGATCAAAGCTGCGGTTTCGAGTATGGCATGTGGGGCAACGGCTCCATGCGCTCCATTGCTCACGCAAGCTGCATGCTCGATGAAACCGCCCGGCGCGCCGAAACGCTTTCAAATTACCTCAACCCCGAGGGATAAAGCATAAATGTCCGCCAAGTTGTGTGGACAGTTAGGAGATCACTATGAACAACGACGCCGACCACCCCTGGTTTCGCCCCATGTGGCGCCGCGTCCTGGTGGTTGTCATTCCTGCGATTATCGCCGCCGTTGACATCTATCACGGCAATTTCGGCTGGGCGCTGATCTTTGGCGGGTTGGCCGCTTATGCTGTCTATATTTTCTTTATCGCCTGGAACAAGAGCAAGCCTGAAGCACCAAAGGCGCCGGACGACACAGGGGAGTGAACACCGTTCTGCACGCCTGCGACGAAAGCTGACGTTGACAATCACCTTTGGGATCGTATGTATAGGGCAAACCTGAGTGTAGCCCTCACATTGCGTTAGCCATGCTTGTTTGCCAGTGCAACCTGATATCGACAACTGACATCGAGGACATCGTCGTCGACATTCTCGACGAGGATCCTTGGCAGCTTGTCGTGCCTGCCCACATCTATCGCGAGTTGGGCAAGCGCGGACAATGTTGCGGTTGCGTGCCAAACATTGTGGACATTATCGGCAAGGTCACCGAAACTTATCACCTCAAACTGGCCGGGAACGCCGCCAATCTGGTAGACGTTAGGTCCAGAATGAAAACCCTGCGCAAGTCCACGCGCCAAGGAGGTGAAAGTGAAAGGCGACGCAAAGATCATCGAGCGGCTTAACGAAGCGCTCTTTCTCGAACTGGGGGCCATAAACCAGTATTGGGTTCACTATCGCCTGCTCGACGATTGGGGCTTCAAACGCCTCGCGGAAAAGGAGCGGGCCGAATCCATCGAAGAGATGCATCACGCCGACAAGCTCATCGATCGCATCATCTTCCTTGAGGGCCATCCCAATCTTCAGCGCGTCGCACCCTTGCGCATCGGCCAGAACATCAAGGAAGTGCTCGAGGCCGATCTGGCCGGCGAACTCGACGCCATCGCGTCTTACCGCGAGAGCCGCAAGATCTGTAACGACCTCGGCGACTACGTCACCCAGCGCCTGTTCGAAGAGTTGCTGACCGATGAGGAAGGCCACACCGACTTCCTCGAAACCGAACTCGACCTCCTCGACAAGATCGGCGTGGAAAAATACGGCCAGCTCAACGCCAAGCCAGCCAACGAAGCCGACTAGAGCAAAGTTTCAGTGCACGATTTCAGCCCCTGCGACCACATGCGTCGCGGGGGCGTTTTCATGCCATGTCATCAAGGTGTCAATGTTTCGCAATCTTGTGGTCCCGTTCGCCTTGGTCCACCGCTTTTGCCGCCATGTTGACCTCGTGGTGCCGGCATGGAAAGATTTTGGCGCTTGAGGCGTCCATTGCCGATAATTTCGCTTTTCAGGGATCGCGCTTGCCTGTAATGCGGAAATTGACCTTTTTATGCCTAGCGGTCGGGTCCGCGCGCGGGGTTTGATCCTCGTACTCGATTGGTGAAGCGGCGAAGGGAGTGCCGTGTGGTTGACGCCGCCAAGAGGTAACTCCGGAGCAGTCGCACGACATTGTCACCATCTCTTTTTCTTATCGGAAGGGGACCTCCGTCACTATGCACAAGCCATTGATTTTCCTCAGTGTTACCGCCTCCCTGCTGGCCACCTCGGCCGTTGCACAGGACCAGACTGTCAATATCTACAACTGGTCCGACTACATCGCCGAAGACACGCTCGAAAAGTTCACCGCCGAGACAGGCATCGCCACCAATTACGACGTCTTCGACTCCAATGAGATCGTCGAAGCCCGCCTGCTGGCCGGCTCATCGGGCTACGATGTTGTTGTTCCGTCAGGCTTTTTCCTTGAGCGCCAGATTCCGATAGGCCTATTCCAGACGCTCGACAAGTCCAAGATCCCGAACCTCGAAAACCTCGACCCCGCCATCATGGCCATCGTCGATGCCCACGATCCCGGCGCTCAATACTCGGTCCCCTACATGTGGGGTACAACCGGCATTGGCTACAACATCGGCGCGATCACCGAACGTCTGGGCGAAGACGGCCCGCTTCAAAGCTGGGACCTGCTCTTTGACCCCGAAATCGCCGCCCAGCTTGCCGATTGCGGCATCTCGATCCTGGACGCCCCGGTCGAAATGGTCGCCGCCGCGCTCAACTATCTCGGCCTTGATCCCAACTCCGAAGCCCCTGAGGATCTCGAAGCAGCCGAGCAGCTGATCGGCTCGATCCGTCCCTATATCCGCTCCTTCCACTCCTCCCAGTACATCTCCGATCTCGCCAATGGTGAAATCTGTCTGGCCGTGGGGTATTCCGGTGACATTTTCATCGCCGCCGATCGTGCCGCCGAGGCCGACCAAGGCATTGAGATTGCCTACGTTATTCCCGAAGAGGGCGCCTCGATCTGGTTCGATATGATGGCCATTCCCGCCGATGCGCCGAACCCTGAAGCGGCTCACGCCTTCATCAACTTCATCCTCGAGCCCCAGATCGCTGCCGACATCACCAACTATGTCTGGTACGCCAACCCCAATGCGGCCGCCGACGAACTCGTCGACCCCGAAGTTCTTGGGGATCCGGCGATCTATCCGACTGACGAAGTGATGGCCAATCTCTTCCCGCTCAAGGCCCGCTCACCGTCATATGACCGGCTTTTGACCCGCGCCTGGACTCGGATCAAGACCGGGGTCTGAGCGACCAAACTTGCATGGCAGGGCACATTGTGGTGCCCTGCCAATTCCGTTGTTCGGGGATGGGGAAATCCTCTTTTGAAAAAGCCTCAGATCGCCGCCGATGCGCGCCCCTGGCGTGATGCGGGCGCCAAACCGTTTGTGCGCATTCGCAACGTCACAAAGACATTCGGCGACGTTTACGCCGTCGACGATGTGTCTCTCGACATCTACAAGGGTGAACTCTTCTGCCTGCTCGGAGGATCGGGCTCGGGCAAGTCGACACTTTTGCGCATGCTGGCCGGGTTCGAATCGATCACCACGGGCTCCATCGAGATCGACGGTCAGGACATGGCCAATGTCCCTCCTTATCAGCGCCCCATCAACATGATGTTCCAGTCCTATGCGCTCTTTCCGCATATGAGTGTTGAAAACAACATCGCCTACGGCCTCAAGCGTGAGGGGATGGCGCGGTCCGACATTTCTGACCGTGTCGCAGAGCTTTTAAAGCTCACCCGTCTCGAGCCCTTCGCCAAACGCAAGCCGCACCAGCTTTCGGGCGGCCAGCGCCAGCGCGTCGCTCTGGCGCGCTCACTGGCCAAGCGCCCCAAGCTGCTCCTCCTTGACGAGCCCCTCGGCGCGCTTGACAAGAAGCTGCGCGAAGAAACCCAGTACGAACTGGTCAAGATCCAGGAGAGCCTTGGCGTTACCTTCATCGTGGTGACCCACGATCAGGAAGAAGCCATGACACTTTCGACCCGCATCGGGGTGATGAACGACGGCAAGATCGCCCAGATCGGTGAACCACAGGAGATCTACGAGTTCCCAAACTCCCGCTTCGTTGCCGGGTTCGTCGGATCAGTTAACATGTTCGAAGGGGTGGTCACAGAAGACGAGGACGATCACATCCGTATCGATGCCTCGGTCGAGGCCGGTTGCGATATCTATGTCTCTCACGGTGTCGATTGCGCGCCCGAACAGACCCTCTGGTACGCCATCCGACCAGAAAAGATGGTGCTGTCGCGCGAACGCCCCGATGGTGATGCCAACGTCACCCATGGGCTGGTTGAGGACGTGGCTTATCTCGGTGACATGAGCGTCTTCCGCATCGTGCTCGACAGCGGCAAGCGCATCCATGTCTCGCAGACCAATGTCTCACGCTATGATCCGGAATCCATCAGCTGGGACGAAAAGGTCTTCATCTCCTGGGAGCCCGATGCCGGGGCGGTGCTGACCTCATGAGCACGGGCGGTCTCACATCTCCCCGGCGCAGGGCGTGGACATTCATCACCAACGGTCTGCGCCGGCTGGGGATTTCCGGACGCAGCGCGGTAATTCTGGGCCCCTCCCTATGGCTGGCGATATTCTTCCTGATCCCGTTGCTCGTCGTCTTCAAGATCGCTCTCAGCGCTTTTGCGCTGGGCCAGCCGCCCTATCTGCCCATGTTCATCTGGGGTGCCGACGAATCCCTGTCCATCACGCTGCATTTTTCGAACTTCCTGTTCATCCTGCAGGACGCGCTGTACGCCAACGCCTACATCAATTCGGTTCGCATCGCGGCGATCTCGACGGTCATCTCGTTGGTCCTCGCCTACCCCATGGCGTGGTTCATTGCGCGGTCCGACGACAAATACCGCAACCTGCTGCTCATGCTCGTCATCCTTCCCTTCTGGACGTCATTTCTTTTGCGGGTCTATGCGTGGATGGGATTTCTGGGCCGCAACGGCATCATCAACAACGCTCTGATCGGGCTCGGCATCACCGATGAGCCGATTACCATGCTTCAGACCGAAGGGGCTGTGTTTGTGGGTATCGTCTATACCTACCTGCCCTTCATGATCCTCCCGATCTACACTGCGCTGGTCAAACTCGATCAGAGCCTTATCGAAGCCTCTGCCGATCTCGGTGCGCGGCCCTTCATGACATTCCTGACCATAACGCTTCCACTTTCGATGCCCGGCGTCATTGCCGGCTCAATGCTGGTCTTTATCCCCGCCATCGGTGAATTCGTCATCCCCTCGCTGCTGGGTGGTGCCGATACGTTGATGATCGGACGCGTGCTTTGGGACGAGTTCTTTGCCAATCGAGATTGGCCGGTCGCTTCGGCCGTCGCCATCGTTATGCTGGTGATCCTCGTGGTCCCGATCATGCTCCTCAGCCGTGCGCAAAACGCCGTTGTGGAGAAAGAGGCATGAGGCGCGGATATTTCACCATCATCATAGCGATCATCGGATTTGTGTTCCTCTATGCGCCGATCGTCTCGCTTGTTGTGTTCTCGTTCAACGAAAGCCGGTTGGTCACGGTGTGGACCGGATTTTCCCTGCGTTGGTACGCATCGCTGTTCAATGACTCGCAGGTGGTGGCCGCTGGGCTCTTGAGCCTGCAGATTGCCGCTGTCAGCGCCACCATTGCCACAGTGCTCGGCACGCTGGCCGGTATCGCTCTCACCCGGATCGGAACGTTCCGCGGCAAGACGGCGCTGACCGGCATGGTCTCGGCGCCTCTTGTCATGCCCGAAGTGATCACCGGCCTTTCGTCCCTCTTGCTGTTTGTGTCCATGGAAGCGCTGATCGGCTGGCCCGGCGGTCGCGGCTTTACGACAATTACTATCGCCCACTCCACCTTCTGCATGGCCTATGTCACCGTCGTCGTCCGCTCGCGCCTCGTGGATATGGACCGCTCGCTCGATGAAGCGGCGATGGACCTGGGCGCAACGCCCTTGCGAGTGTTCTTCGATATTACCTTGCCCATCATCGCCCCGGCGCTTATTGCGGGCTGGCTTCTGGCTTTCACGCTCTCTCTGGACGATTTGGTGATCGCGAGCTTTGTTTCAGGGCCGGGGTCGTCCACGCTGCCCATGGTGATCTTCTCGAAAATCCGCCTCGGCGTTTCGCCAGACGTCAACGCGCTCGCCACCATCATCATCGCAATCGTTGCCATCGGTGTTGTCGCCGCCACCATTATCGGTGCTCGCCGTCAGTCCAATGCTTGAGCGAAAGTCCTCTTATGTCTGCCACTGCTCGGCCTCAGGTTTCGGCCCTCTCGTCCTCGCGCATCCGCGACATCGCCAATGCCGGCATGGGCCGAACCGACATCGCCGCATTCTGGTTCGGCGAGGGAGATGAAGTAACGCCACCCTTCATCCGCGAAGCAGCCCAAAAGGCATTGGCCGAGGGTGAAACCTTCTATGTCCACAATCTTGGCCTACCGCAACTACGCGAGGCCGTTGCTTCTTATGAAAGCAAGCTGCAAGGCATAGCGTCCAGTCTCGAGCGGATCGCCATCACCGGTTCGGGTGTCTCGGCCCTGATGATTGCAAACCAGCTCATCGTCTCGCCTGGAGACAGGGTGGTTGTCATCACCCCCATCTGGCCAAACATCGCCGAAGCACCACGGCTTTTGGGAGCCGACATCGTTCGCTTTCCCTTGAGCGTTGTCGATGGCAAATGGTCGCTGGACCTCGACCGATTGCTCGACACGATCACCCCCGAAACACGAATGGTGATCGTCAACGCCCCCAACAACCCCACCGGGTTCACTCTCGATGAGGAAACGCAAAAGGCGATCCTTGAGCATTGCCGCAGGCACGGCATCTGGGTTCTGACCGACGAGGTTTACGAACGACTTGTTTTTGATGGCAGCAATGCCGCCCCCTCCATGCTCCGACATGCCGAACCTCAAGACCGTATCATTCGCGTCAATTCCTTTTCCAAGTCCTGGCGCATGACCGGCTGGCGA
>TARA_R100000365_G_C2748676_1_pt1 | contig 23435 bp, 17 predicted proteins | sample TARA_R100000365 | Tara Oceans TARA_R100000365 (sample SAMEA2620668) | marine metagenome | biome: marine biome (ENVO:00000447); feature: mesopelagic zone (ENVO:00000213); material: "saline water (ENVO:00002010), including plankton (ENVO:xxxxxxxx)" | depth 1000 m | reverse complement strand
GGCAGCCATGGCAGCGGCCGATCCTACTTCACCTTGGCAGCCGACCTCAGCGCCGGAAATCGAAGCGTTGTGCTTGATGATCCCGCCGATTGCCGCCGCGGTCAGAAGAAACGTACCTACGTCTTCCTTGGAAGTTTCGTCGTGAAAGTGCAGATAGTAGCGGATCGTAGCCGGGATTACGCCTGCTGCCCCATTGGTGGGAGCGGTGACGATGCTTCCACCACCTGCGTTCTCCTCGTTGACGGCCATCGCGTACACGCTAAGCCAGTCGTTGGCTAGAACTGGGTTTAGGCGGTTGCTGAGCGTTTCAGCTTTCAACTTGTCATGGATCGCCATGGCTCGACGTCTGACATTCAGTCCACCAGGCATGGCTCCGTCACTCCGGAGACCTCGCTCAATGCAGCTTTTCATAGCTTCCCAGATGCGGTCGAGGTCAGCGTCGATATCGTGCGTGCTTCTTTTTGTTAACTCATTAGCGCGCTTCATCTGAGCTATTGTGAGATTTGAACGACGGGCCATATCCAGCATCTCCTGTGCCGAGGAGAACGGGTAAGGCACTATAGTCTCGCTTGCCGTGGCCCTCTTGGCTCGCATCTTGGCAAGCTCATCTTCGCTGACCACGAATCCACCACCGATCGAGTAGTAAATTTTTTTAGTTAGAATTCGTCCATTGCGATCGAACCCGGCAAAGCTCATCCCATTGGCGTGCCCAGGAAGCGGCCGCTTCCTGTCAAACACCAAATCTCTTTTCGGCTGGAACTGATACGCTGGATGGCCGGGAGGTCGAACATGACCGTCTCGCTCCACGCTCGCTACGATCTCGTCGATTCGATCTGGATCGACGGATGAAGGCTCCTCGCCCGTCAGTCCGAGAACTATGGCGCGACCTGTCCCGTGACCAACGCCCGTGAAAGCGAGCGAGCCATGCAGGCTGACCTTCAGCGTCTTAACTTGCGTTGCCGCTGGGCGCGGCCGATCATCAGACCGAAGGTGATCTAGGAACCGATTGGCAGCGGTCATGGGACCCATGGTATGGGAGCTTGAGGGGCCGATGCCGATCTTGAAGATGTCGAAGACGGACAAAAACATAGTTGACCTGAGTGATACCTTCTCCAAGTGACTATCAATCCGACTCTGGATGGTTTGACCGTGATAGCGAGATTGGTGTTTCGGGCTCCAGCCGCTGCTGCCCCACCGTCCTGTGCCGGCGCTACTCGTTCACGAGTGATCTTTGCGCGCTCCGATGACCTTCGGTTTTGATGCGCGAGAGCCCTGCTTCACCGCCCGGTCGATGCTATACCCTTCAACCACAAGGTTTATGAGAGACGCGGCATTAGGCTGAGAGAGAGCAGGGAGGAGATCATTATCCTTCGAGAAGTCGCGGCCGTAGCATGCACTGAGGAGCGCGATCCCGCTCTGATGCAGTGGTGCATCAACGTTGACCATTTCCGCCAGCAGCAGCGTCGGCACCAGCCCGAACGGGACGTCCTCAAGCACATAGCGGGTATCGGCATCGCGAGGGCCCATCGGATCGCTCCCACGCTCCACCAGTTTCTCGGACATCGCTGCCACAGAGTCGCCCGTGACGTCGAAGGACATCGAGTAATGGTCGGCAATCGTCCGGACTTTCTTCCCGAAAGCCGCTGCGATCGCGACACGTTCTCGGTCCAACGCCTCCAGCAATCGCCCGACCGCGGGAGTAATATTTGAGTTTTGTCCCCACGCTTCGCCGCGCTCGATTCGGGCCAAGTTGCATAGCGCTATGCCCATGTGGTTTTGGGGGTTAAGATTGCTTAGGGCGATCGTGAGAAGATCATCCTTTGGTACGAACCTGTCGCCAAAGAGCTCGACACACAGCGCCAAGGCCTTGTCCCCAAGTCGCACCGGCACCGTGGCAATATCGACCTTCGATCGGATTGCCCCTATGCGTATCTGATTTGGCGATTGGGCTTTCGACGTGAGGACGGAGGTATTCCACACCACAACGGGGATTTGTATGCCGCAATGGGCCAGAGCTTTGGCAAGATACAAGGCCGCGAAGGAAAGGTGGCCGCTGATAATGATGGTGTGTCGAGATTCAATGTGAGGGACCAGGCTATCCAGAACGTGCCGGTAACCATAGGCAGGTAGCGCGAGCACGATGACATCAAACTCGGCTAATTCTGCCGCACTCGTACAAACTCCTGGGTGGAAGTCGCCGTTGATTGCCCCTGTTACACTCAGCGGCGAGTTGGCACGCAGTGCTTCAGTACGAAATCCCGAAGGAGACCACACGGTTGCAGAATGGCCATTCGTCAGTGTTAGCGCCGCATAGCCCATGGCGACCGCACCCGCTCCCGCAATTCCCAATTTCATACTGTCCTCGACACTTTTGGGTGGCAATTCGGTTCAACTCTCAATGTCCTTCTTCCGCAGGCGGAGCCAACATCTAGAAACGTGGAGCCGGTTGTTTCAGCAGGTGCAAGCGCGACCGGCGCCGAGAGCGAAGAACTGAAATCATGAAGACGCCCCATCTTTCTCCAGGCTTGCTAACTCTCCAAGCACCACAGGTTTGAGGGGAGGGCGAATGTTGAAGAATTCAACTGATCCCATGGGCAACTTGTGCGTTTCGGCAATTAGTGCGGTGACTGTATACCCGCATTGTCTGCCTTGGCACGGCCCCATCCCGGCGCGGGTGGCGGCTTTTACTTGAGTTGAATCGGCGTCGCCATTCCTCGCTGCCGCACGAATCTGCCCTGCTGTTTTGCATTCACAACGGCACACCAGCGTTTCATCTGTAGGCGTGAAAATTTCCGAGCGGGGCCTATAAAGCGCGTCAAGGAATGGTCTCATGGCAAGCAGCGGCCGAAGACGGTGACGGGCCGTGGCCGCATTTTGCTGCGCGGTAGCTTGGCTGATGGCAGCCAGTTTGAGCGCTATACCATGTCCTGCTATTGTTCCAAGTTCTACGGCTGCGTCGGCTCCGCCTATGCCTCCGCTGTCACCGGCGATGAACAGGTTGGTAAGCGAAGTTTCACCCCACATGTTCAGCTTGGGCAGAAAACAGAGTTGGGCGTTGTCCCATTCCATCTCACATCCCATCGCTCGCGCGAAATGAATGCTTGGGACCACACCTTCATGTGTAAGCAGCAGGCGAGCCGGGGCTTCAATAGTTTCACCATTGGCCTTCTTAAACCGGACTGTGTTCAATCTGTCCTGCCCAAGCGCTTCAAGACATGAGGCGCCTGTATAGAACGGCACACCTGAGCGCCGCAGTTTCAGAAGCCAACCAGCACCCTTTACCAAACCCTTAGGGGCCAAAAGAGCCGTTGGAAAAAATGGCACAGCGCGCCAAAAATTGTGTTTGGGGGCGGTATTAATATAGCCAGCAATCTTGCCACCACAGTCCAATAACTGCGACATGTACAGTAAAGGCAACGGGCCAGAGCCGGCTATCCAAACCGGCTCTGCGGGAATAGCGGCCGCATTTTTGACGAGAATCTGCGCCGCGCCGACGGTCATCACGCCAGGCAACGTCCAGCCCGGGAATGGGTTCGGCCGTTCCTGGGCGCCAGTGGCCATCAGCATGGCGTGCGCGGTCAAACTTTTCGCTTCTCCGTCGATACTAAGAAAGACCTTGAACCCATCCTCGACCTGCCAAACTTGCGCGCCGAGGCACAGTTCCACCGTGCTTGCGTGAACCCTCTTGGCGAGCTTGTTGCCTTTTAGATAATCAGGCCCCAAAGCCGCAGCAGAATTTTCATTAACATTGCGTTCAACGCTACGCCAAATCTGGCCCCCCAACGCGTTTTGCTCATCGATTAGTAGGACGGAAAGTCCAGCTTCAGACGCCGCGATTGCACCTGACATCCCTGCGGGGCCGCCACCTATCACAATGACATCGTAGTGGGTTTTCATGACTGCATCTCTAGCGGACCGTGCTGGCGTTCAATTCTCATCCCTTCACGCACTTGGACGAAACAGGACTGAACGGAGCCTTTTCCGTCAATTTTCACGAGGCATTCGAAGCAAACTCCCATCATGCAATAAGGTGCCCGGCGGTCTCCATTCACAGGATTGGTCCGGGCAAAAAAGGGGTCAATGCGCGCCAGCAGACCTGCAACCATCTCACCTTCAATTGCTTCGATAGCTTGTCCGTCTACTGTGACTGCCACCATCGGACGATCGAGCTTAGGCAACCTTCTGAACACTGAATCTCTCCGGAGAAAAGGCGGTAAGCGCCGCGGTCATTTGGCCCGTGGCAATACTGTCGCACAGCTCGTTGGCGTGAAATGCCGCCAGCGTGATGCCGGAATGACAGGTAGCGGCGAAAGCGCCGGGATATTTTTCCGACTGAACGTAGATGGGGCCACCGTCGGGCGATAACACCCGTAACCCTGCCCATTGTCTTATAAGTCTTGCCTGCTCGAGCGCCGGTACGATTTTGATAGCCTTGCGCGCCATTTTTGCGGCCCCTTCGGCTGTAGTTGATGTGTCGAACCCGACATCCTCATTGGTTACACCGATCATCACCGTCCCTTCGGCAGTCTGGCGCAGGCCGCTCGCAGGTAAAGGTAGAAAGGGAACTGCCCGCTCGGTAACCAAAATCTGTCCACGTTGTGGCCTGATAGGAACATGCATATCGAGATGGGCGGCCAGAGCCGGAGTGGCTAGGCCGGCCGCCAGAACGAGTTTTTCGGCTTCGAATGATTGTTTCGCGGTTTCAACTTTGAAGCCATGTTGGCGTGGAACAATGGAAGTGACAGGCGACTGAAAGTGCAACTCGCCGCCGAGGTTTCTGGTCGCGACATGTAGAGCAGACAAAAGCTCTAATGGATTGACGACGCCGTCCATGAAGCCGAAGCTTGCCCCTACCACTTCGTCGCCCAAGCGGACAGCTGGCAAGAGTTTTTCAAGGGCCACCCTATCGAGCATTTCAGTGCTCTGCTCATTCGCGGGTTGTTGTGCGTCAAGGGCGTCGTTGATAGTTTTGCGTTTTTCCCAGTCGGCTTCGCCAAGACAAAATGCCAAGCCCCCATTCTGCTCCAGAGGCAGCTTCATTCCACTGGCATCATGAATTCTCGCCGCGAAATTGGCCCAATCGGCTGAACTCTTTTTTGTGATTGTTTGGTATGCAGGAAAGCCTAGGCCTTTACTCTGAACCCAAATTAGACCGAAGTTGGCTCGGGAGGCACGAAAGTCCCCGCGCTGGCCATCGAGAACGAGCACTCTCAGTCCTTTTTGGGCAAGTCCGAACGCGATTGCTGCGCCAGCTATCCCTGCACCGACAACAATGATGTCCGCCTGACTCATTTCGATCTCCTTGCATTGGTGCGATGCTAGGAAGAGCGGCGATATTAGGTCAAAGTCCTTTTTTTTGCTGGGGGTTTCCGAAAGGTTATACCAAGGGGGTCAGACGTGCGGCAGGTCGAAGCATTCCGTTGGCGATTGAAGTCAGCGCGGTAAAGAAGCTGAAGTGTGGCTGCATATCTGGCCATCCCACCGCCACCATCAGATGTCCTCTGTTGTATGTCGTGTTGACGAAATGGCGTAAGGGCGTAAGGGCGGTCAGGATCACTGCGCGCACGCAGCTTTTGAAGAGGGTGCTGGCACTTTACAGCGTGGCGATCCATCGCAAGTCCGCACGCCTGACATTGAAGCCCCTCAGACCGAGAGCAGCGCGGAACGCTATATGGCAACTCCAACATGCGAGTTTGCGGTCGGCTTCGCTATCGGCGCGAGTAACCATTTCCTTTGCGAACTAATGACCGATAAGCCCGAGACTTTTGCCTCCCGAATGAAGTGAAGGTCGCGGACCTCGGAAGAATACTTGTTTCGTCGTCTCGCTCGAGATGCTCCATCCTACTCAGGAGTTGGAGCCTCCGACAAAGAGGGGCCGTTCATCTCGTTGGTGTCGCAATTGATGCCTATTTCAAATGAATAATCGAAAATCCGAATTTCTCTTGTGTCAAATACTCGTGTCAAACATTAGCTAACAAGGCCAATACCTGCTGCGAGGCCCATAGCCGGCGGTTGTTGGGTGGCTGACACGATTTGAGCTATCGAGCTTTGCATCTCTTGAGTCATCCCGACACGGATCGGTCGCGGAAAAAACAGTGTATGCTCGGGCGTTTATCTTCGGCGGGACATTAACGGTTTTTGCTGTTGGAGAACGGTGAAGGGTAGCCAATTCTATTCCGTCGCCTACTGGACTCAACCTGTTGAAAGGCGATCATTTTGCTTCAAGAATCTGACGCTGGAAGGCTGATCAAGCGCGTTCTGATGTTTCGGGATGGCGGTTGGGATGAAGCGGTCTTGAAAAGGACCCGACTTTGTCTTCTCGACAGCCTCGCAAGTTTTTCCGGAGGACTCGTGCTTCCGCATTTCAAGCAGTCTGCGGCTGGCATGCTGCGGTCACTATCCGGAACTGGCGCAGATCCCGAGCTTTCTCCATTTCTGATTGCGTATCTCTATGGGCAAGCCGCAATTGCAATGGACTTTGACGATAGTTTTTATGGACACCCCGGTGGGCCCATTGTGGCGACGCTGTTGGCCATCGGTGTTGAAAGGAAGCTGACACTTGATCAGGTCTTAAGAGGCATAGCTGCTGGTTATGAAGCACATGGCATCCTGTGCGGCGCGTCGGATCCGACGCCTGAATATGCCGCACTCGTCCGATCGGTCGGCAACTTGGACACGGTGGCCGCATCGATTGGTGCGGCCTGCGCATTGGGGTATGACGCGAAGGACGTCGATCGGTTAATTGGCGTGGCCGTTGCGCACACCGTTATTCCTTACACGGCCAAATGGTATGAGCGCCCTGTGCCCAGCATGAAGAACAATGTGGGTTGGATCGCCGCGGGGGCAGTTCTTGCCATTCATCTGGCGGAAGAGGGGCAAACAGGCGTCACCTCACCGCTCCAAGGCAATAACGGTCTCTGGAGAATGATAGGCTCGGACCGTTGGGGGCTTGACGACAGGTTGTTCGAGCAGAAGACAGCCGTCCTTCGGACCGGTTTTAAGCGTTTTCCGGGCTGCTGGTGGACGCAGCCATACCTCAAATCTTTTGCCACTCTGTTGGAGCGGTTGGAGCCTGGAGACAACGTGAAGAAGGTTGTCGTTTCGGCAACGCCCGATATTGAAAAGTTCTGCGTTGAAGCGCTGTTGGGTACCGCAGATGTCGCGTTCAGCCTGCCAGCGATGTTCAGGTGTCAAATGGAGGGGATCGATCCGGGCCCCCAGTGGGTACTGGCTGAGAAAAGCATGTCTGCGCCGGAAATTGAATACCGCAAGGAGACCAGTTGCAGGATTCAGGTGTTCACTACGAGTGATCGAATATTGTCGATCCCCGTCAACAGTAACAGTATTGTTGATGGTGCCGAGCATGGGCTGTCTGAGGAGGAGGTCATAGCGAAATTCAGAAACCTGACCGACGGCGACGTTCGGCGGGCCGGGGAGCTATGCCTTCTGGACGAGCGAAGTAGGGATATCGAGCCAACGGAACTGTATCACGCTGTGATCCAGAGGCTAGCTGATTTATCGATCTGACCGTTCGGGCGGGTCCAAGCCGGGCATCAAGGCCCGTGGTATTTGACAACACCGCCTAGAACTTCATCACGATTGAAGTCCGTTTGGGCCCATGCCGAGCAGCACCTCAACGTTCGACCATGCACGCACTGTGCTAAACAATATCGTCAGCTGCTACCCGACTTAAAGGTGGGCTGACTGCTCCTGAGGTGTTGACTAGCGATATTGGGGGCTTGTCTGTGTTCGACGGCAAAACGTTTCGCAGGAATGTCGATGCAGCCTCAGACCCGGCGGGGTTCAAGACCGTAAAGTCGCGACGCCTGCGGTTTGGACGGTTCTTCAATGGTAGTACGCGGTCGGTTGGCCGTCGTTGGAACAGCATTGCGCATCGTGAAATGACGTGTGGGCTCAGCAACGTCCGTGGCGAACCGCCGAGCCATCCGCTGTAATCATCAATCAATCTCTCTGAATAACAATCAATTTTTGGCAGCAAAACGTGTCAGAATCGGTCGCTACGTACGGCACTGCGGAAACGCAAGTGGAAGCGGTCTCGAATTGGGATTCACTTTGTATGTTTTATCGGCTCAGTGGAGCGAGAGTTTCTTCCGAGCGGAAGGCGGACTGTCGCAACGAATTTCAGGTGCTTCGTTGCCTGTTGATGTAGTCCAAAGAAGGATACGGAATGCCGCTAAAGAAATCGACGCGCGAGCAAATAAGACCGGTTGTGCCCAAGCTGATTGCCCTTATTGAGGAGGTTGTCTACCCGGACATTTGGGAGCGACCAGAACTTGCCAAGCGGGATCGCAGCCTTGTCACAATCGCAGCGCTTATATGTTTGCGGCAAACAGAACAACTGAGACTGCACCTTGAGCTCGGCTTGGCCAACGGATTGACGGCGGATGAGATCAGCGAGCTCATCACTCATACCGCGATCTATGCCGGCTTTCCGGCCGCAAACTCCGCAGCCGTAGCTGCTCTGCCGGTGTTCAAAGAACTTGGGTTGATAGACAGCGATTCATCCACATCTTAACGGCGCAACTGTGAGGATGTGTCGACGTTCCCTGCGTAGGCGTAAGGCACCTGGGGGTCTTGCCCCACCTAATGTCACAAATATGTCGGAACGCCTGCAGTATCCGCTCTGCGCAGGGAATTATCCATCTTCCGCCTCACAACCATAAGCAGAAGTTCCAGTCTATGTCGGTCCAATCCGGGCCGCTGGTGACAATCAGGTCTGGTCGTAAGCAGCAGGCCAACGCGGCAGTTCGCCTTACTTATGGGGTTTTGCTCCCTATTGTCTGAACAAACTGGACGGTGCTAGAAAAAATGGAAGAAAATCACAGCCTGGTATTCTGTAGGGTTATGCAATGAGACCGCCCAGTCTGAGGCAGATCGAAGCCTTTCGAGCGGTTATCGAGGCCGGTACAGTAAGTCGGGCTGCCGACATGCTCCATATTTCCCAACCTGCCGCCAGCAAGCTTCTGAGCAACCTTGAGGACGATATAGGCCTAAAGCTGTTTGACCGCGATAGCGGACGCCTTGTGCTGACCGATCGCGGTATGCGGCTGTATGAGGAAATAGATCGCATTTTCGCAGGGATCGATCAGATCGCACATGCAGTAGAACTGGTACGCCGAGAGGAAAGGGGGCGGCTAGACGTAGGCGTCATGCCCGGGTTGTCGGGTAAGTTCATTGCTGAGGTCGTATCTCGCTTTCTAGAGAAGCATCCTGCAGTGCACGTTCGAGTTAACACGCGGTCTTCGCAATTTCTGGTAGAATGGCTGCACACGAGACAAATCGATGTTGGAATTATTACCATCGTTCCAGATCAGGCTCATCTTGCAATCACTCAACTCACTGAAGAGCCGTTTTGCTGCATCATGCCCAAGAATCATCCGAAGGCGAAACTTGACCGAATCACACCGGCAGACCTTGCACACGAGCGGTTTGTTTCGTTCGTTCCTAACAGTTACACCCGAAGGCGAATCGAGGCGGCATTCGAGAAAGATGATGTGGCGCCGACGAATATACTCGAAGCCACTACAGCAACAACAATTTGCGAGTTGGTTGCTGCGGGTCTAGGTTTGGCCCTTGTACATCCACTTATGATGGAGCACGTGAGGGACAGAGTGGCTTCGAGGCCTTTTGAGCCTGCGATCGCGAGTGGCTTTTTGATTTGTCGTCCGCAGCCGGTGCGGGATCGCGAGCTAGTAGATTCATTTTCCTCGGCGGCGCAAGAGGTCGCACGGGAATGGGTGGAAGCGCTCCGGTCGAATTCATAGTGTGAAGGCGCGCAGGGACGAAGACAGATCGTCCAGAATATGAAGCTTCGCTGGCAGAGCCGGAAGGAATAGTTGCGCGGTGTTGCCGCGTTCCGACCGACCCGCCGCGGTTCCCCAAATCACGCGAAGCTTGCAGACTTATTGGTCAACGTAATTAATCTTCTCAAATCCCACTTTCCGCCAGACCCAAGTCTAATGCTACAGCGTTTTCCAAGGCAAAGGGGCAAAGTTGATCTGGCCTTTGAAGAGCACGTTGCGAACGGATGTGCGGATAAGGTCACCTCTTGCTGATCAGATATCGGCGCTGCGCCGATGCCGCAAGCATCCGAGTTATTCTTTGAGTGCGCGGCAACTAATTGTCTTCCATGCGCGAGAAGGAATACTGCGCGTGCCATATAACCCATCAATGATCCACCTCTAATGGATCTAAGATACCGGAGATAGAGCAGGATATGCTTAGGATTGGTGTGGATATCGGGGGTACATTTACTGACTTTTGTGGCTGGCGAGAAGGTGGTCAGGATATTGTCAGCTTAAAGGTTCCCTCAACCCCTTCTGCTTTCGAAGAGGGGTTTCGCAATGGGTTTGAGGCGTTGCTGAAGCGTCTTCCACCATTGGAAGGCGAGCCTGCCCTGGTTATGCACGGGACGACGGTGAGCACAAACGCAGTCATTGAGCGCAAAGGCCCCAAAATCGCATTCTTTGTTACTCGGGGCTACAGGGACCTGCTCTCGTTGCAGAGGATGGGAGTTCGCAACCCATTGAACGTTTTTGAAACCCGCGCCCGGCCTCTCGTCGAGCGCGCAATGGTGTTTGAAGTCGACGAGCGGCTACTTCGTGGCGGTGTCGTGCGAACGCCGGTCGACAAGATTGCACTCGAAGAGCTTGTCCGGCAAGCCGCTGATGCCGGAGCTGCCGGATACGCCGTCGCTCTATTGCACAGCTATGCGAATCCAGAGCATGAGAACATTGTTGCCGAAGCAATCCGAAAAGTCGCTGGCGACTCTGCCGAGATCAGCCTTTCAAGCGAGATTTGGCCGCGTATCGGTGAATACGAACGCGCAGTTGTAAGCGTTTTGAATGCGTTTGTCCGAAAGCGCATGGATGAATACATAGGCGCGGTAGAGACATACGTTGCCGAAAGACTGCCGGGTTCGCAACTCTTCGTCACGCGGTCAAACGGTGGCGCAATGGCTGCGGCAGAGGCTAGAAAGTACCCCGTACATACACTCCTTTCTGGGCCTGCGTCTGGAGTCACCGCGGTCCAGTATCTTGGCCGGGCTATTGGCGAGCGGAATATCCTGACACTCGACATGGGGGGGACAAGTACCGACATTTCCATCGTCCGAAATGGCGAAGTGTTAACCTCTACAGATGCGGAGGTGGGCGAGTTCCCGGTCGTCATGCCCGTGACGGGGATCGAAGCTGTTGGCGCAGGGGGCGGGTCGATTGCCAACATGGACAATGGTGTTCTGCGGGTTGGGCCGGAAAGCGCGGGCTCGAATCCCGGGCCGGCCTGTTTTGGGCGCGGCGGTACCGCACCGACCCTGACGGATGCCTACCTGCTGGCTGGATATCTGCCTGAAGATCTCCGTGGTGTCGGCATGAAGCTGGACAGTGAAGCCGCTGCCCGCGCAATGGAACCGATTGCCAAAGCACTTGGTTTGGACGCGGTGGGTGCTGCCGAGATGTGCATCGCCGTCGCAAGTTCCAACATGGTGGCAGGGGTCATGCCCTATCTGGCTCGACACGGCGTCGACCCTGAGGATCTGACCTTGTTGGTTTACGGAGGCGCTGGTGCGATTCATGGCCCGCTACTAGCGGCAGAAATCGGCGTCAATCGTATCTTGGTTCCAACGACCCCTTCTGTGTTTTGCGCCCTTGGCGGCCTGGTTTCTGAGCTCAGCAACGATATTCTTGAGACTGTGCACGGCCAGAAGGTTGACGCCGAATTCATTGCCAAAAGCTTCGCCAATCTTCGAGAGCAAAGCGCCGAATGGTTGTCGCGACAGGATTCAGACAATCGCTTAATTTCCAGATCGTTCGAATGTTGGGCCGAGATGCGGTACGCAGGGCAGTCTTTTCAGGTTGACGTGCGGCTTCCAGATCGGGCTATCGAAGCTCGCGACATAGCTTCGATGTATGGAGCGTTTCATGATGAGCATGAGCGCATCTACAGCCATGCCGATCGGAGAGCGGCCGTAGAATTTGTGGATCTGCGCATGCGTGTCCGCGGCGCCATGACAATCCCAGAACCGGCATCAGGTGAGACGTCCTCGGCCGGTGAGGTCGTGAGAGGCCAAAGGTCGATGCGCTTCCAAGGAGAGGTGCACTCTGGTGTGAAAGTCTACGAGCGCGGCTGTCTTAAGACCGGCGAGATCATCCAAGGGCCGGCGGTCGTTGAGCAGCCTGACGCAACAATTGTCGTACCCCCAGGATTCGTCGCCAACGTTAGCGCATACGGCACAATTCTAATGATCCGGAGCTAAAAATGGACGCCGTCCGAACTGCAATTATGAATAATCGGTTCAACGCGATCGTTGAGGAGGCCTCCGCCGCCGTCTATCGAACCGCACACACTACCTTCGTCAAGCTTGTGCAAGACTACCAATGCGCACTGGCAACAGCCGACGGAGACATGTTCGCCTATCCGATGATGTCAGGTGTTAATGTTTTCATCGGAGCGCCGCTGCGGCCAACACTAGATGCGATTGGGCGGGAGAATTTGAAGCCCGGTGATATTATCATCACCAATGATCCCTTTGGGACCGACGGGCTCGTGACCCACTTGATGGATATTACGTTGCTCTATCCGATTTTCCGCGAGGACAAGCTGATCGCGGTTGGTTGGTCCTTCGTACATGCGTCCGACATTGGCGGAGCGGTACCAGGAAGCATCTCGCCAGCTTTGACTGAGGTATTTCAGGAGGGAATCCGAATCCGCCCTGTCAAGCTTTACGAACGTGGCGTTCTGAACGACGACATCAAATCGATTTACGAAGACAATAGTCGCATTCCCGCTGAACTCTGGGGCGATATTCAAGCTATGATTTCTGGCTTGAAGAGTATGGACCGCCGCATTAACGAGCTATGCGATCGCTATGGCCGAGCGGCCGTTGAAGAAGGGATGCTGGATGTCATCGACTACGCAGAGACCAAGACCCGCGCGGTGATTGAGGCAATACCGGATGGGACTTATGACTTCTCCGACTATCTCGAAGGAATTGAACAGGGGCAGTTGGCCTATTTTACTGTAAGGTTGACCATTCGCGGCGGCGAAATTGATGTTGATTTTACGGGGACTGACCCTCAGCTTTCCGCCGCCTACAACCTGACTACAGGAGCGACAACGCATCCTTATCTTATTCAGTGTCTAGTCGCATTCATCCTAACCATGGATCCGTTGACACCGCGCAATTCAGGTATTTTGCGCCCCATACACGGCCACGCCCCGCGTGGTACAGTTCTAAATGGAGTCTTCCCTTGTTCCGGCGGATCGCGTGCCGCCTCGGCAACGCGTGCGTATGACGTAATCTTGGGCTGTCTCAACCAGGCTCTGCCGCAGGGTCTGGCCGCGGCTGGTGCCGGGATGATGGGCGTCATCGTAGTCGCCGCACCGGACCCGAGGTCTGGTCGGGATCGCGTGAGCGTCATCAACACCATTGGGGGAGGCAGCGGCGCGCGGCGCGACCGGGATGGAGTCGATGGCACTGAAGTCAGGTATTCTCAGCGCAGCGTCCCCGTGGAAATGACGGAAGTGGAAACGGTTATTGTTATGCGCACAATCAGGGTCGTTCCCGATAGCCGCCGCGCCGGTAAATTCGTCGGCGGAGCCGCGATAGAAATGGAACTAGAAAACACGGGAAACCGTGCAATTGTTACTGTTCGCAACATGAACCGGTTTGTGTTTGCGCCATGGGGGTTCAAAGGTGGGGAGCACGGTCGAGTAGGGCAGACAGTTGTGAATCCTGGCCGACCTGGCGAACAGTCTATAGGAAAGATTTCCGTTCTGGAGCTTGGGCAAGGTGATGTCGTGCGCATTACGAGCCCAGCAGGTGGCGGTTTTGGTGATCCGCTGGAGCGCAGTATATCGGCCGTGGAGCGTGACATCGAAAACGGAATGCTGTCGCGTGCAAGAGCAACCGAAGCGTATGCCATAATTTTTGATGACAATGGGTTTATCAACGAAGCTGCCACTGAGGCCGAACGAGAAGAGCGCAAAGGTGTCACGCTGCCCGACTTTGCTTTCTGCGCGGAGCGTCAACGCCACGATATGGCCTGGGACGTGGAAGATCGCAGGAAGTTGGCAACTTTTGCGCTTACATGTGAGCAAAGGATACGAAGCCAGCTCGTCTTGAACGTTCATGGTCGAGTGGTAGGTGAGGGCAGACGCATAGAACCTGATAGGCTCCAACGGATCATTGACGAAGAGGTTTCTCGCTTGTCGGGAGGTCATGCGCTGCCCAGTTGACATGGAAGACAAGCGCGAACCTTCCTTCGAGGCCATGAGCGATCTTCTACGGATGACTGCCAACGAACCGCTTGTTGCCATGTGCATAGATTCAGACGCTTCTTCATCCTGATCCCAGGGCAGGCGGCAGCAGCCGCTTCGCGTCGGCGAAGATGCGTTTGGTCTATTGAAATCGGCAAGGTCGTCGGGCAAGGGCTCGGGCTAGAATTCGCACTGGCCATCCATTGCCAACAGAGAGCGATCACATTCGGTCCCGCGGCGAACATGGAAGGTGGACGATAGAACCGCAACTCGCCGACGTATTTGGTGGCAGCGAGCCGCGCCGAGAACGCCGTGGTGGTAACGCCGTGGCTCAATCGGGTACGCGTGCGCGAGTACCTGAATGAGGTGAGACACGACCACAATGAGCATATTGGGCCGGCGCAAGAAACCGCGCGGAAATCTGGCGGTGTGATGACGAGATGATCACCGACGCGTTCACTTTCCTGACCCTTCAATGGCTTGCGCCGCCCAAAGGAAGCATGGTTCGATTGAACCTAGATGTGCGAAGCCATTTGCGATCAAGGGGCGCGGCTTGGATTGGGGTCGTTATGTATCCGACCAGGTTGGACAGGAAGACGTCCAGCCCGCCAGCAATGGCGCTCAGGCTACAACATTACAGGCTCGCTTGGAATCGCGCGATGGTTCTCCAATGGGCGGATCTGTTCCCGCCTGCAACTTGAAAGCGCCGTGCGACTGCCTTTTGCAACAATTTCAGTCGAAGAGACGCGAAGGCAAATGACGGCCCACCATATCAAAAATATGGAGTGATGCGAAAATGCAGCATTGGTCCTCTCATTGGTATAACCTACCTGAATAGCCTCGGCAAAAAAACGACTTTGACTAATTCCTCTGCTGCGGGTTTTTATTCGGAAAACCAATTGATGTCGTTGAACCGTAGAGCGTTGGCGTCGATGCCCAGGCAGATGGGCCGAATAGAAACGACAGTCAGCGAAAGCGTAGAGGCAGGCACGAATGAAGGCGTCGTCTCAAGACCCAATCGATAGACGATCGCGATCTGCCAGTGCCGACAGTATGCAATGAGTCAGTCGCCGGAATTAGGGGGGTTTAGGTGCTTCTTGGCAGTCGCTGAGGAACTGCATTTTGGTCGAGCTGCTGCGCGGTTGAACATGACCCAACCGACGATCAGTCAGCACGTCCGAAGACTTGAAGCCAGCCTCGGCGTCTCGCTGTTCAAGCGGTCAACTCGCATGGTCGAACTTACAGCTTCCGGGGAGGCGCTAGTGTCGCGGGCGCAAGAGATATTCAGCAAAGTCGAAGAAGCCGTCCTGCTCTCCAAATTGGCGGCAGGAGGCATGTCCGCCGGTGGAGAAAAGCTAAGCGTTGGTGCAATCGACCCGGCTGCTCACCGGCTACTTCCCGCTCTGCTGCGACGCTTCCGGAACCGGTTTCCAAAGACTCGGTTGGACGTCAGGATTTATGACTCAACGGCTCTGGTCAGAGCACTGGAGCGCGACGAGTGCCATGTCGGTGTCATGCGCCCTCCGAGCAGTGGCAATTTGCTGAAGTTTCGTCCGCTGGCCACTCAACATTTCGTGGCAGTAATTCCAAGAGGTTCAACGTTAGCAAACCGTCCCATGCTGAAACTGGCGGACTTTCGAAACCACAAGGTATTCACTCTCAACCGCTTCGAACTATCAAGCTTTGAAGCCGTCTTTAAACAGATCGTAGAGGCCGGAATTGACGTGGATGGCACAGTTGAGGTCTCAAATACAGCTGCGGCCTTGGCACTGGCCTCGGCAGGCGTGGGCGCTACCTTTTTGCCGGGGTGGATCGAAAGCATTGCGGACAACAACGTTGTACTTCGCCGCGTCGAAGACCTGAACCTGGAAATATCTATCGGGATCGGATGGCGCAATGATTCACCCATTCCTGGAATTCTACCATTTGTGGAATGTGCAGCGCTGATCTCAGATCTGGCGTCCGCCGGTGGTTCAAGAGGAAATCTGGATGAGTTTGCGTATCTCAGAAGTTCGTCGAGCCAGAAGATTGATGCCGAACTGAAATCAATTGCGGCGTTTCCGAATTAGACACCAGCTAGTATGCGCCGCAGACTATCCAATGTTCCAAAGAGGGGAAATATACAAAATGAAAACGTCTTTCTATACGATTTCACTAGCCGTGCTCGGGGTCGGATTGCATGGAGCGTCCGCGACTGCGCAAGAACTTATCGTCAACAGCTATGGTGGTCCCTACGCCGACATCATCCAAGAACGTATCATCAAACCGTTTGAAGAGGAGACCGGAATAAGAGTGATCTACGACGCAGTGGGGACTGCGTCTGAAGACTATGCAAAGATCAAAGCAACTCGCGGGAATCCTGGCTTCGACGTGAATGTGATGACCGCGACGCAATCTTTGGATGGTTGCAGGGACGGGTTCCTCGAGGTTCTCACTGAGGACAATGTTCCGAACTTGGCTTACCTCGATCCGGCGGTTCGGGACTTGGCTGGCGATTGCGCCGCAGTACACGAGTTGCAGTATGTCGCGCTGCTTTGGCGCACCGATTATCTTCCCGAGCCGCCGACTTCATGGAGCGTCTTAGAACAGGATGAGTTGAACGGCAAGATCGTGTTGCCGAACTTCGGCAACATCATGGCGGCCAACATGTTGCAGATTTTCTCCAGCATGGAAGGGGGCGACCCCAATGAGGTCGATGCCGGGTTCGCTAAGATGGTTGAGCTTGCGCCGCGCGCTATCGCTTTTCCCGATACTTCCGCGCTCATGGACCGGTACCTCCGTGAAGGCCAAGCTTGGGCCATGCCCTATTTCAGTGGCCGGGCCCAGTTGATGAAAGACGAGGGCGTGCCAGTCGATTTTACCATTCCAGAGGAAGGTTCCGTGCCCTTGGTCTCAACGCTGAACATTCCGATTGGCGCTCCCAACAAGGAGGCAGCACTGCAATTTGTCAATTTCTTCCTCGAAAAGACCAGCCAGGAGGCATGGGCCGAGGGATACAAAGTCGGTAGCGCCCGTTCCGACATCGAGGTGTCCGAAGAGTTGCAGGAGACCCAAATCACCACTTCCGAGGCGATTCAGCAGCTGATTTTGCCAGATCTTGCAGTAATGGCCGAGCGGCTGCCGGAATGGGGTGAGCGTTGGGAACGCGAAGTCGTTCCTGCGGCGAACTAGGACGGATTCGTTAATGACGACCTTCCCTATTACATCTGCGGCGCCAGCGCGCCGCAGATCCGTCCCAAGCGGCTACTTTCCGCTTCTTCCACCTCTGGCGATACTGCTTCTAGTCTTTGCCCTGCCCATGGGGCTCATGATCGGTCTCAGTTTTCAAGATTCGCGGACGGGCGCGCCTGGACTTGGTAGCTATGCGCGGCTAGCTTCCGACGATTTGGCGCTCGCCGGGCTGTGGCGCACGCTCGTTATGTCCGCCACGGTGGCTGTCTGCGTCACCGTGATGGCCTATCCAATCGCGTACTTCCTCGCCAGATCCACTTCACGTTGGCGCGCGGTGGTGTTCGGTCTGGCTATAGCCCCGGAGTTGGCCGGGGTGGTATTGCGCACCTACGGGTGGCTGATCATTCTCGAGGACCAGGGATTTATCAACAACCTCTTGTTGTGGACCGGAATCATACAGACGCCGCTGCATATGTCCAACAGCATGTTTGCGGTCGTCGTCGGTCTTACCCACGTCCTTTTGCCGTTCGGCATTCTGTCTTTGCTGACCAATATTCAAGGTATCGATGCCAATCTTGAAAAGGCAGCTCAGGTATTGGGCGCATCCAGACTTTCGGTCCTGCGCCGCATTGTACTTCCGCTATCGGTTCCCGGCATCGTCAGCTCGATGCTGATAGCCTTTACGTTGGCGGCGAGCGCCTACGCAACGCCTGCCTTGCTCGGCGGTATAAAGTTCGGGGTGTTGGCTACGATGATTTATCATCAGGTGATGGTCTACATCAATTGGCCCTACGCTGCCGTGATGGCCAACGTTTTGCTGATCATTGTTATGGCGATGGCCTTTTTCGGTTCACGGATCGAAACTCGTCTCGTCAATCGGCTGCATGTGAGGTGACCATGTCGTTAAGTCCATTGACATATTTGTATCGCGCATTCTTGGGCTTCGTGCTGCTATTTATCGCGCTGCCAATGATCGTGGTGCTTGCAGCCTCGGTCAGCCCGACGACGCGGGTTACCTTCGAGTTCTGGACCTGGACGACCGATTGGTTCGCCCAGCTGTGGACCTCCCGCTGGCTTGATCCCTTCGTCCTGAGTGCCAAGATTGCTGCGATCGTGGCAGTGGTCACGGGCGTGCTCGCTACGCTTGCGGCCTATGCAGTGGCGTATGAGAAGGTCCCAGGACACGATGCGATCATGTCCTTTCTGCTATCGCCGCTGGCCGTTCCGCAGATCGTGAAAGGTGTGGCAATCGTGCTGTTCTTTTCATCGGCCGGATTGTACCAGTATCTTGGAACGCCAGGGCTTGTGCTTGGACACGTCGTCCTGACACTGCCTTTCGCAGTCCGGATGATAGCGACCGCGATGTACAATTTCGATAAGAACCTCGATCGGGCCGCCCGCATCTTGGGGGCTAATCGGTGGCAGCGTATCTATCATGTGCTGCTGCCACTGATTAAGCCTGGCATTTTCTCTGGAATGACGTTCGCGTTTATTCTCTCATTCAACGACGTACCATTGGCCCTGTTTCTCGTCCGTCCTGGCGAAACAACGCTGCCGATTACGGTAATCAATTACTATGAATATGGCCTCGATCCGGTTCTGGCCGCAGTCAATGTTGCCTCCCTTCTCTTCCTTCTCGCGGTGATCTTCCTGTTTGAGAGAATTGGCGGGTTCACGGCGCAAATCCATGGAGGAAGCAAATGAGCCCCGCAGATGTCGCAGATATCGAGCTAGTAGATGTAACTAAACGCTACGGCGATCATCTGGTTGTTGACCAAATAAGCTTGAACGTTCCAAAGGGAGAGTTTGTCAGCATTCTCGGGCCGTCGGGCTGCGGGAAAACGACTACGCTGAACATGGTGGCAGGTTTTCATTCACCGAGTTCCGGCAGAATCCGGATCCGCGGGCGAGACCAGGCCGGCGTACCACCGGAAAAACGGAACATAGGTCTGGTATTTCAGAATTACGCGCTATTCCCGCACATGACCGTCGCTGAAAACGTGGCCTTTGGCTTGAAAATGAAAGGAACGTCAAAGTCCGAAACGGAGATCGGCGTGCGCAGAGCATTGAAGAGCGTTCACCTTGAAGGCTACGAAGCGCGCTATCCCAAGGAGCTATCTGGCGGGCAGCAGCAAAGGACAGCGTTGGCCCGAGCTATCGCGCCGCAGCCTTCGGTGCTGCTCCTCGACGAACCGTTGTCAAATTTGGACCTCAAACTGCGAGAGTCCATGCGCGTTGAGCTTAAGGAAATCCAGCAGCAACTGGGAATGACCTTTGTTTACGTCACCCATGACCAAGAAGAAGCGATGGCAATGTCGGACCGGGTCGTCGTCATGTCGGGCGGCGTGGTCGCCCAAGCAGGGCCGCCGGTGGACATCTACCAGAATCCAGCATCGTCGTTCGTGGCCGACTTCATCGGCAAGTCCAACCTCTTGCCGGTAGAACGCGCCGAGTTCGTGGACGGCGATAGTAGGCTCATTTTGCGCAACGGTCTGAGCCTCATTGGCCACAAGGCTCCAGGCATGGACCTGGACCAAATAAAGCTGTGCTGTATTCGTCCCGAAAACGTTCAGTTGGCCGTGCCGGGGGAGGCGAGTGCAAACCGTCTTTCCGGCAGGATCGACAAGATGGTCAATTTGGGAGCTCACGTAGATCTGTGGATCGAAGTTTCCCCGGACGTCGTCCTAAAGGCGCTAGTTGCGGTGAGGCGGTTGCAAGGACTTGAAGTTGGCAGTCAAGTTGACGTCCGCATTGAGCCGTCTGCCATTCAACCTCTGTCTCACTGATTTAAGGCGCCGGGGCTTGCGCCTTTGGAGAGCTGCCTTTCCTCGCTATCCAAGCGTTGGCAGCTACCAGGCCTCAGGTGCTTTGCCGATTCATCTTGCCGCAAATTAGTGACCGCAGCGCGATATCCATCTCATCGGTTCCGTTCGATTCTGTCGGTCAGTTCGGAATAATAACCTAGGAAATAGCGAATGCTCTTGGGCGTATCCCGATACGTTTCGCGGTTCGATCGCGGTCGTTGCCTGGTTCCGCTCGAAGAACGATGTATCGACGTCCGTCTTGCCGGCCTTTGTCGAGGATTTCGATTGGATAGACGTCGAGCGCCTTGACGACAGCTTCCACAACTTGAACCAATAGCAAGCCGCGTCGGATTGCAGCGCTTTCATCCTGAATGCTGACATCTTGTCCGGATTCAGAAAAGGCGCTCCAGTCAAGCGCCTCGGGTCCTAAGCGGCCGCGCGTCTCTTTGGCTTCGCGCGCGTTTGCAGTCACCATGACAGATTGGGCGAGGGCATGCTCTTCGGCGTCGCCCAGACTGAAGATTTCGTGCCTGACCGCGATCGCCTGACATACGCCGATATCCCAGACAACGGCGCCCTCGTCGCGAAATGCCCGCAGGCGATAGATCATGTTGTCGGTCACCAGCTTTAGCCATGTGCTCGCCGGATCAAACTGTCGGGGCACGAGAAGGGTGGCACCGCCATCGATGTCGGCCTGCACCCAATCGAGTTGACGTCGATACTCATCGATAGCAATTTCTCCGCCGGTCGCATCGTAGACGGCTTCGCCGAGACCCGACTGCTGATCGAATGTCAGGATGAAGGCGCCCGCATGGGCCGACGTTGCGCGACTGACGCTCGGAATCAGGTCATCGATGGCGCGTCCGATCGAGGCGGCGTCGAGTTGATCCATTCGCGCTGGCGAGATAAGGCGCTTTAGCAGCACGCGTTCTGGAACGTGCAGTTCAAGTGGCGCCTCGAGGTCGCCGCGCGTCTGGATTTCGCCGGAGGAGCGGACCTCCGCACCCAGGCATTCCGCAGCGAGGAGTCCCAACTGCCGCCAATCCTCTGCGAAGGAGTAGCATTCAGTGCGGTGGAGAGCCGCGACAGTGCCGATCTTGGCGTGAGAGCGGTCGTCCGTATCAGCCGTCAGCCACAGGCTCCACTCGAAGCCGGTAAGCTGAAAGTCCGGTTCGTCCGCCCCTTCCGTCATGATTGAGGAGGCGGACAATCGTCCGTGCACCAGACCTTGGGCATGGATGATGCCGAGAGCTGTGACGATGCGCTTCATGTTGCGCCAAAAGAGAGTGCGTGGTCGGGGTGCGCCGAGATTGCGCAGCCAGTGTTGGCGCGGCACGCGGCGTCGGCGGTCGCTCAGCGGCTGACCCACACGATTAAGAACCACGCCGAAGTCGTCATCGTCTTCAACAAATTCAAGGACATCGACGATGACGTCCCGCGCACCGGAATAGGACATCACGCGCTGAACCTGGCGCGTCTCATGCAGCCAGAGCTGACGCAGGTCGTCATCGACGGCCTCACCGGTTTTTCGCCAGAGCTTCAGTGTTCGCGCCGCACCGGACGCACGATCTTCGACCTCGAAGAGGGTAGGGAGAAGCGCGTCCCTGTCACCCGCAGCGACGCCGTCGCCGACAAAGTCGAACCGGTCATCAAGGGATATTTTTTTCTTCTTTGTTCTCTTCACGCCCATTGTTTCGTCGCTCGATTCTTATGAACTTGACCTTACATTCGGCGCATCCAAATTTCCATTTTCACCGTTTCTTCTTCTGTGACGAATGCGCGGCCTCATGGAATCGACCTGAGAACGGCTGGGATGCGAAGCGGTGACTGAAGATCTCAAAGCCCAAAAATCAGTCCCCTACGACCTGAAGACCCCCGTTGCGACGCAAAACACCGACGGGCATCGGAGCGATTTCAATCGCGCTGACGAGCACGTTGGATCCTTTTGGTCCGAGATCAATATCTACACGCCGGCCGCCCTGCGTTGGCGTACTGTGTAGACGACGGCATAATAGGTCGGCGAGGGCGGGATCCTCAACCGCGCAAATTATTTGATGCCCATCGACGCGCAAGGCAGCAAGAACCTCCACCAGCTGCAATGCTCTGAAATCGTCAATATGTTGAACTGGATCGTCGAGAAGGAGCGATCTCAATGGCGTCCAGCCCCGTGAAAGATGGACGGATAACAGGAACGCCAGACCAGCGGCGCGGCGCTGACCGCTGCTGAAGACAAATTGAGGATTGAGCCCATCGCCGACCTTGAGGCTGAGGAATCGTCGCACATCGCCTCGTATGCTGTAATCGATGGTGCGCCAATCGGCGTGGGGACGCAGTCGCTGGTACAGTTCGTTAAGTAATGGACTGATTTGGGCGAGACGTTCGTCGATTATCTCGGCGCTCACGCGTTTGACGCTTCGCTCGATTTCGCGGGCTGCGGTTGCGGCGCTCTGCGATTGGCTGACGGCGTCCGCAAGATTGTCGATCTCGGAACGCAGCACGGCGATATCGGACTCGATCGACGAAATACGGGATACGGATTGAGAGGCATCAAGGACGTGCAGGGCCCGCTCCAAATCGATCAGCAGATCACGTTCACGACCGATTTCCAGCTCGAGACCGTCGGTGTCATTGGTAAACCGATGGTCCAAGCCATTTCGATCGAAGAATTCTACATGCGCTTCTTCCTGCGCCCTTAGTCGTTGCTCCTCTTCGGCGTGGGAGCGGACCTTTGCCTCGGCCGCTTCGAGATCGAGCGATGGTTGTCGTGCGCTTTCTCTTGCTGCGGCGACAGCGTCTCGGGCAGCTTGGACGCCGGATGAAAGTGTCGCTAGGCGCCGGCGTGCGGCCTCCAGACCGGCCGAAAACTCCTCCGAGGTGCGATACGCCGCACACAAAGGGCACTGATCGTCGTGTAGGCCCAGGCGCTCGCCATGCTCGACGAGAAGTGTGAGGGATGCAGCAATGGCGTCGGCATCTTCTTCTCGAGTGAGCCGACCTTCAGCGTCGATGACGGCTGAATCAGCCGCATCCTTGGCCTTTTGCGCGGAATCTCGATCGGTAAGTGCCGCTTGTCGTTCGTCCACCGCAACCTGGCTGTTAAACGCCTGTTGTTGGACCGCAAGCTCGCGTCCCAACTGTGTAAGCCTCCGCTGAGGGCCGCGGTTATTTCGCTTTCGGCTTGGG
>TARA_R100000365_G_scaffold3273_1_pt1 | contig 23446 bp, 17 predicted proteins | sample TARA_R100000365 | Tara Oceans TARA_R100000365 (sample SAMEA2620668) | marine metagenome | biome: marine biome (ENVO:00000447); feature: mesopelagic zone (ENVO:00000213); material: "saline water (ENVO:00002010), including plankton (ENVO:xxxxxxxx)" | depth 1000 m | reverse complement strand
TTTGCAGCATGCCCTGACCCTATAGATTTTAGAGCATACACCACTGTCAATCTATATGAGGATAAAAATGCGTATTTCTTAAATGGGACGTTCAGAAAAACTCCTAGAGTTGGCAAAAGGAACTATTTAGGCCATGTATCTGCTATGTTAAAGGATATGAACCATAAAGAATTGGCTCTTGGTGGAGAAAATAGCCGCTCAGGAGATCAATTTGACATATGGCAAGCGGTATATTCTCCTGTAGGTAATGATGGTTATCCCGAGCCTATTTGGAATAAAAAGACCGGCGAAATTAATCCTGGGGTAGCGGCTTATTGGAAGGAAAATTTCGACCTCCGATATATTATGGAAAGAGATTGGAAAAAGCTCGGACCAAAATTGGAGGGAAAAATCAATATTTATTGTGGTGATATGGATAACTATTATCTCAATAATGCAGTTTACCTCACTGAAGCTTTTTTGGAGCAAACTCAAGATCCTTATTATGCTGGAGAAGTAGCCTATGGGGATAGAGCTGAACATTGCTGGAATGGTGATCCAAGCCTTCCCAATTACATCACTCGTCTTCGCTACAACACCATGTATTTAGATAAAATTGAGGAAAGACTGAAATCTACAGCTCCATCAAATTTTAATCAACAAAACTGGACACTAACCAAAAATTAAAAAAATGAAATCAACTATCAAACTTGGCCTACTTGGCCTATCAGCAAGCTTTTTATTTGCACAATGCGGACCACAGAAAACCGAGGAAACCGAAGAAGTTGCAGTAATTGAGGAGGTAAAAACACCAACGCTCACCAAACTTTGGGAAACGCCTGCCACACTAGAGACAGTAGAATCAGTTCTTTACGACGAGGAGACAGGTACAATTTATACCTCCAACATAATTGGCCAAGATCCATTGGGTAAAGATGGTAAAGGTTCAATTTCAATTATTGACAATGAAGGTAATATTGTAACTCAAGATTGGGTTACTGGACTGAACGCTCCAAAAGGAATGGGCATCAGTAATGGAAAATTGTATGTCACTGATATTGATCAGTTAGTCGAAATCGATATAGCAACAGCGAAAGTATCCAACAGATGGCCTGTTCAGGGGGCTCAATTCCTGAATGATGTGGCTACTCATGATGGCAAAGTTTATTTCACAGACATGAATACTGGAAAAGTTCACATGTATGCTGATGGGAAAATCAGCACCATCTCAGAAGGACATGATAGTATCAATGGTATAGCAGTTGCGAATGATGGAACTATTTATGGTTTGGATGCATCTGGCTTGAAGAAATGGAATGCAGACGGTACCGCTGAGGTAGTCAACAATGCGGTAACAGGAGGAGATGGATTGGTGATCTTAGGAGACGGAAACTTTGTGGCTTCAAGATGGCAAGGTGAAGTTTGGTTTGCTAGCGCTGAAGACCAAAGCATCCTACTAGACACCAAAGCTGAAGAATCCAATACAGCAGACATTGGATACAATCCATCAGAAATGATCGTATATGTCCCTACCTTCTTCAAAAACAAGGTAGTAGCTTATAAATTGGATTACTAAGATATAGCTTTAAAGGTCAAAGGGGCTGTAAAATCAGCTCCTTTTTTCTTCTCTAAGTAGTTTAAAATCCACTCATGGAAACTCAAATAAGGAATAGAGTTTTTCCGTGCCGATTCTGCATTATTGTCCTTACCTTTATAACGATTCTAATTAGCAATAAATAAAAGAATCAAATAACCCGAATATTATGAGTTCAAAACCTATCAATTACGAGCTGGAAAAAAACATGGAAGTCATTTCCCAGCTGGATGCCATCGTTGGTGATGCTGTGGATAATGTGCTGGTTGATCCCGATGACTGTTGGCAGCCATCTGATTTTCTTCCAGATATGTCCAATCCAGAAGCGATTGAAGACATTAAATTATTGCAAATGCGGGCGGAAGGGATTCCAGATACCGTTTTGACTTCTCTGGTAGGAAACATGATCACTGAAGAGGCATTACCTTCTTATCAGACTTACTTTAATTTGTTGGAAGGAATCAATGAAGAAAGAAACCTTCTTTCTCCTTCAGGCTGGGTTAGATGGTCAAAAGCTTGGACTGCCGAAGAGAACCGTCACGGAGATCTTTTAAACAAGTATCTCTACCTAACAGGAAGAGTGGATATGAAGGCAGTAGAGCAAACCATCCACCGTTTGATTTCGAATGGATTTGACCCGAAATCAGAATCTGATCCATATCAGGCTATGATTTATACCTCCTTTCAGGAAAGAGCTACTAAGATTTCCCACGTAAACACAGGTAAACTTGCCGATAAAGCAGGAGACCATGTGCTATCAAAAATCTGTAAAACTATTGCGGGTGATGAAGCAAGACATGAAAAGGCTTATAAAACCTTCATGTCTAAAATTTTTGAAATAGATCCTAGCGGTGCTATGGTAGCCTTCGAAAAAATGATGCGCAAGCAGATTGTCATGCCGGCAGTATTAATGGGAGAAGGTGGAAGCCGTCAATCTTTGTACAAAGACTTCTCTGAAATCACTCAAAAAGTCGGAATCTACACAGGCTGGGATTATGCTAGAATCATTCAGCACTTGGTGGATCACTGGAAAGTTGAAGCTGTAACAGGCTTAAATGATATGGCCGCAAAGGCTCAAGATTACTTATCAAATCTTGCAGATAGATATATGAGATTGGCAGACCGAATGAAAGCACCCGATGAGGTGAAGTTAGCTTGGTTGAAATAAATAATGTCAAAACCACGAATAAAAGTCCTGTCTTTACGGCAGGACTTTTTTTGTATATTTCTATTCTTCAAAAAGCTAAACTTATGATTCAAAGAATATTTCTACTGACTCTCTTATTGCTGTTTTGTTTACAAATAAGCTATGCGCAGTCATTCAAAATCAATTCAGACAGACTTCATGCCTCATTAATGCAGCTTTCCACCTTTGGAAAAAATGAAAAAGGGGGAACGGATAGAATTGCATATAGCGATTATGATCTACAAGCTAGGGAATATGTAATCAGCCTCATGAAAGATGCAGGTCTGAGTGTTTCCGTGGATTTTGCTGGAAATATTATCGGAAGAAAAAAGGGAACAGACGATACTTTAAAGCCCATCGCATTTGGATCACATATAGATGAAGTGCCCAATGGAGGAGATTACGATGGACCTGTGGGATCTATGTCATCCATTGAGGTCATCAAAACCTTAGCTGAAAATAATTTTACCACTAAACATCCTTTGGAAGTAATCATATTTACCAATGAGGAAGGTGGAGTAGTAGGAAGTAGAGCTTTGGTAGGCCAATTGAGTAAAGAGGCACTACAAGTAGTAAGTAATGCAGGAATCACTCAATATGAGGGCATCAAAAAATTAGGAGGGAATCCTGATAGAATCAATGAAATTAAAAGAAATCCGGGTGATTTGGCGGCTTTTTTAGAATTACACATCGAACAGGGAGCAAATCTTTACAATGAAAAAATAGACATTGGTGTGGTGGAAGGAATTGTAGCAATTGACTGGTGGGATATCACATTTACAGGATTTGCCAATCATGCCGGAACAACTCCTATGAATCTTCGAAAAGACCCTATGCTGGCAGCAGCAAAATTCATTCTAGCGGTAAACCAAACTGTGAAATCCTATGAAGGAAGACAGGTGGCAACAGTTGGAAAAATTCAGGCATTTCCAGGAGCTGGTAACGTAATACCAGGAGAAGTAAAACTCAATTTAGAAATGCGGGATCTCTCCTCAGAAAAAATTTGGACTATTTACAAAGACTTAGAAAAACAAGCTAAGAGGATAGCGGAGGAATTTGATGTTGAGTTTAATTCAAAACATATTGAGGTTGCATCCAAACCAGCATTAGCTGATCCAGAGGTCAGAAGGGTAATTCAGACTCAAGCAGAAAAACTGGGACTTTCAACTCTAAGCCTTCCGAGTGGAGCCGGACATGACGCTCAAGAAATGGCTAGAATTGCTCCTATGGGTATGATCTTTATTCCAAGTAAAGATGGAATTAGCCATGCACCTTCTGAATTCTCCAGCAAGGAGGATATTGCCAATGGCGCCAACGTACTTCTTTACACCATTTTAGAACTGGATAAAAAGCTTCAGTAATCGTAAAAAACCAATTCACTAAACTTTACCCATTTTTACATTTACATGTATATACATTAATTAGCTATGAGAAAGATCAAAAAAATACACAAATCAGAATACCGGCCTATCGCAGACCTAGTTACATATAGCCCTATGCCGACGCGGTCTTTACAAATGATAGATCCTTTTTTGTTTTTGAATCATCATGGATTTCAAACCTATCCTGAGCATAATCAAGGTCTGCCGTTTGGACCTCATCCACATAGAGGAATGGAAACAGTAACCTTCATTTTGGAAGGTGATATCATGCACAAGGATTCTAGCGGGCATGAATCTGTAATTGGGCCTGGAGGAGTCCAGTATATGACTGCTGGGAAGGGATTGATTCATGCTGAAGTTTCCAGCTCTGAGTTCAAGAAAAAAGGCGGTGACTTGGAGATCCTCCAATTATGGTTGAATCTTCCAGCTGCGAAAAAAATGATGGATCCGAATTATATCGGCTTGCAGAAAGATGATATCCCAACCTTTGAACTGAGCGAAGGTAAAATTCAGGTTCAGCAACTCTTTGGCGAATGGAATGGTGTGAAAGGCGCTTTTGAGGGAACCTTCCCCATTACCATGAGCACCATTTATTTAGAAGAGGGTAGCCAGTTTACTAAGGAGATCCCTGAAGATGAGAATATCTTCTTTTACTTGGTTCGCGGTGAGGTAACAGTCAATCAAGAGGAAGTTCAATTCCGACATTTGGTAGAATTTGAAAATGAAGGTTCTACGCTTTCTGTTAAAGCTCAGGAAAAATCAATTCTAATCTTGGGTCATGCTAAGCCTTTCAATGAGCCTGTAGTGGCTCAAGGACCATTCGTCATGAATTCTCAGCAAGAGATCTATGAGGCTTATGAAGATTACCAGCAAGGAAAATTTGGTTCTTGGAATGGTTAAGAATCGATAATGTCTTGGGAGATCAGCCGATAAATTTCAGCGATTTGCTCATTGTAATTTAAAAAGCGGTGATGATCTTCCAAGACTTCATAGTCTTCCCGAATGGCGGGACCAGTTTGCGCTTTTTGAGCGCCTATCTGTAAACTTTTTGAGATAGTTTCAATAATTAGAGGTTTGATCATTTCGAAATCCAAGCCTTGCCTTCTCATAATTTCTTCAGCAATTCTAATCATGTGATTTGAAAAATTACTGGCAAAAACGGCGGCCACATGCACTGCCTTTCTATCCTTGGATCTCACAAAATAAGTTAAGTTAGAAACACTTTTTGCCAGCTTTTTTAGCTTTTGCAATACCTCCTGATCATCAGATTCCAATAAAAAAGGCACTTCTGATAAATCCATTTTCTGCCCCATGGTGAAGGATTGCAATGGATAAAATATCCCTGTGTAGCTAGCCGAACTGTAACCCAAAACGTCCAGAGGCATCGTCCCAGAAGTATGAACCAAAATACTTCCTTCCGGTAAAATAACGGAATCAGCAATTTCAAGGATAGCATCATCTTTCACTGCTAGAATAAAAATCTCAGCTTCACTTTCCGAAAAATCTAAGTCCTCCTTAGCTAATGCAGCATAGACTCGCTCAGTGATTCTCCCTGCCTTCTCAATATCTCTGGCATAAACTTCCGTAATCATATGCCCTGCATTCTCCAATGCCGGAGCTAAATGCCAGGCTACATTTCCTGCTCCTAAAATGGCTATTTTGAACTTCATGACGGAATTAAGCTATTTTTTAGGCAAAATAAAAAAGCCATTTCCCAAAAGAGAAATGGCTTCACTAAATCAATTTCAAACTTATATATGTAAGGCTCTATTATCAGTAGCTGCCAAACAAGCCTCTTTAAACGCTTCGGTATACGTAGGGTGAGCATGGGACATTCTCGCGATATCTTCTGCAGAAGCTCTGTACTCCATCGCAACAACTGCTTCAGCGATCATATCAGCAGTTCTAGGTCCAATCATATGGACACCCAGGATTTCGTCTGTCTCAGCATCTGCTAAAACCTTCACTAAGCCATCAGTATCCATAGAGGCTCTTGCTCTACCTGATGCCATGAATGGGAATTTCCCTGACTTATATTTAATACCCTTTTCCTTCAACTGCTCTTCTGTATATCCTACGGAGGCCACTTCTGGCCAGGTGTAGACAACACCCGGAATCAGGTTATAATTAATGTGAGGTTTTTGACCGGCAATTGTTTCTGCTACAAAAGTTCCTTCCTCCTCAGCCTTATGAGCCAACATGGCACCTTTCACGACGTCACCAATAGCATAGATGTGTGAGGCTGAAGTTTGTAAATGCTCATTCACTTCCACTTGCCCTCTGTCATTCAATTTGACACCTGCAGCTTCAGCATTCAAGCCTTCAGTATATGGCTTTCTTCCTATTGAAACCAGAACATAATCGCCCTTGATCTCGATGGTTTCTCCTTTTCCGTTTTCAGCCTTTACGATAACTTCTTTTCCTTTATTTTCTACAGAAGTCACCTTGTGTTTCAGATAAAACTCAAAGCCTAATTTCTTTAAAGACTTTTGAAGCTCTTTGCCCATGGTCTTATCCATAGAAGGAATCAAAGAATCCATAAACTCAACTACAGAAACTTTGGCTCCCATTCTACCATAAACGGATCCTAATTCCATTCCAATCACACCGCCGCCTATCACGATCAGGTGTTTTGGGATTTCCTTCATTTTCAAAGCTTCGGTAGAAGTAATCACTCTATCCTTATCCAGCTTGATGAAAGGCAAGGAAGCTGGTTTAGAACCCGTAGCTATGATGATATTTTTACCTTGGATCTCTTCAGACTTACCATCCTCTTTAGTCACTTTGATGGTATTCTTATCTACAAAAGAACCCATTCCGTGGTGAACATCAATTTTATTCTTCTTCATCAAAAATTGAATCCCATCCACATTTTGTTTGACCACATCATCCTTTCTGGAAATCATCTGCTTCAAATCCACTTTCAGATTACTCAAATTAATACCATGAGTTTTGAAAGTATGGGCAGCATTATGATAATGCTCTGAGGAGTCAAGTAAAGCTTTGGAAGGAATACAACCTACATTGAGACATGTTCCGCCCAATGTTGAATATTTTTCAATAATGGCTGTTTTCATGCCCAATTGAGCAGCTCTAATCGCTGCCACATATCCTCCCGGGCCGGAGCCAATTACTATAACGTCGTACATTTTTTATCAAGTATTATGTACCAAGTATCAAGTACTAAGTACAACAAGGTTAAACATTTAAACTTTGCTTAAGTCTGACTATCATGTTTTGAATATGCTCAAGTTCAGTTTCTATTTTTTCAAAATCATCTATACTAACATAGCCCAAGCGGTTAGAAATAACCATTTGGGTATCTAACTCAAAAGAAGAGCCTAGTGAAATACCAAGGAAATGATCAAATTCCTTATTAGTATTCCTTCCTGCACCTTCTGCAATATTTGAAGGAATAGAAATTACACACTTATTCATTTGAGAGATTAATCCAAAGCGCTCTTGAGGAGGAAGATTTTCCGTAATCTTGTAAACTTCAACAGCTAAATCTATGGCCTTCTGCCATACTTTGAGTTCTTTGTAACGATGCATTTTGAATTTAATTTAGTTAAACATTTTTTTTATTAATTTAACTAATCAATTCAAATTTTAATACACTTTGTACATCGTACTTTTTACTTTGTACAGTCGTTTATACTCCAAACAACAACCTAGTTGGATCTTCCAAGAGTTGCTTCACGCGAACCAAGAAGCTTACAGACTCTCTTCCGTCAATGATTCTATGATCGTAAGAAAGTGCTACATACATCATAGGAAGAATTTTCACTTCACCGTTAACAGCCATCGGTCTTTCCACAATATTATGCATACCGAGAATAGCAGATTGAGGAGCATTAATGATCGGAGTAGACATCATGGAGCCAAATACACCTCCATTAGTGATGGTGAAGGTACCTCCAGTCATCTCTTCAATGGAAAGCTTATTATCTCTTGCTTTGGTAGCCAATCTTACCACTTCTTTTTCAATCTGATCGAAGCTAAGTCCTTCAGCGTTTCTAATTACTGGCACGACCAGACCTTTTGGAGCGGAAACAGCAATTGAAATATCACAGTAATCATTATATACAATCTCATTCCCATCAATTTTGGCATTGACAGCTGGCCATTCTTGAAGAGCAACACAAACAGCTTTGGTGAAGAATGACATGAAACCAAGTCCTACACCATGCTTTTCTTTAAACTGCTCCTTGAATTTGGATCTCAAATCCATAATTGGCTTCATATTGACTTCATTGAATGTCGTCAACATGGCTGTTTCATTTTTCACAGACACCAATCTTCTAGAAACAGTGCGTCGCAATGAGGACATTTTTTCTCTTCTCTCTTCTCTGGAACCACCCTGAGTTGGTTTTTGAGCAGGAGCTTCTGCCTTGCTTTCCGACTTGGATTCTGACTTAGGAGCTGGCGCAGATTTTTGAGCATTTTGTGCATCCTCTTTTGTAATTCTTCCGTCTTTTCCAGTTCCTTTTACCTCCTCTGGCTTAATTCCTTTTTCAGAAAGAATCTTAGACGCTGCCGGAGAAGCATGACCTGATGCGTAGCTGTCCTTATCAGATGAAGAAGATGAGGTTGAGGCACTTTCGGAGCTGGACTTTTCAGAAGATGAAGTTTCAGGCTCTCCTTCAGTTACTTCAATCTTACAGATCAATCCTCCGATTTCAAGTGTATCACCCTCTTTTGCCACATGTCGAAGTATTCCAGAAGCTTCAGCAGGTAATTCGAAGGTTGCTTTATCTGAATCCACTTCAGCAATGATATCGTCTAATTTGACATAATCGCCATCGGCTTTGATCCAATTTGCCAGCGTAACCTCAGTGATAGATTCACCAACAGTTGGCACAACCATTTCCTTTACTTCCCCTGTTTTAGAAGAGGAGGAAGAAGATGATTTAGACTTTTCCTCAGACTTTTTGGAGTCTTTTGACTCTTCACTTTTGACTCCTGAATCTGATTCTTCTATTACACAGATCACAGCGCCAATTTCCAATGTATCACCTTCCTCTGCTTTGATTCGTAAGGTACCTGCAGCCTCTGCCGGCAATTCAAAAGTTGCTTTATCAGATTCAAGCTCACATAGAACTTCATCCATCTGAACTGAATCCCCATCTTTTTTAAACCACTGGCCTATGGTTACTTCGGTGATTGATTCACCGACAGCCGGAACTTTGATTTCTTTGCTCATGTGTTTTTCTGTTGACTTTTACCAAAAAATGGCAAAAGAGGTAAAAGGAATATTCTGGATTTGCGGTTAATTACAGTTTTAATGCTTTGGAAACAATTGCTTTTTGTTCTTCTACATGGACTTTGTTATATCCGGTAGCTGGAGATGCACTCATCTTTCTGGCAATCACATCCATTGGAAGTTCTTTATGCAGAAGTCTCAACATATAATTCCAGTAGCCCATATTTTCTGGCTCTTCCTGAACCCATACTACTTCCGCGTCTTTGTATTGCTTCAATGTTTCAAAAATCTGCTTTTTAGGCAGTGGATGTAGTTGTTCAATACGAACAAGCGCTACATTCTTCACTTTTTCTTTCTCTCTCGCTTCTTCTAGGTCATAGTATACTTTACCAGTACACAAGACCACTCGCTTCACATCCTTGGTGTTTACAGTAGTATCAGGAATTAATTCTCTAAACTTACCCGAAGTAAATTCATCTATAGGTGACATTACCTTAGGGTGACGCAACAAGGATTTTGGAGACATCACAACGCATGGCTTCCTAAATTCCCAAGCTAATTGTCTTCTTAATAAATGAAAGAAGTTGGATGGCTCGGTGATGTTAGCCACCACCATATTATATTCAGCAGAAAGCTGCAAAAATCTTTCTGGTCTCGCATTAGAGTGCTCTGGACCCTGTCCTTCATACCCATGAGGAAGTAGCATAACCAGTCCATTTTGCTTTTGCCACTTGGATTCACCGGAGGAAATAAACTGGTCAATCATGGTTTGGGCTCCGTTTGCAAAATCACCAAACTGCGCTTCCCAAATGGTCAATGAATGCGGATTAGCCATTCCATACCCATATTCAAATCCCAAAACAGCATATTCTGAAAGTAGAGAGTTGTAAATATGGAATTGTCCCTTTCTATCTTTCATTTCTTTTAAAGAATTGAAAGGCTGATTGGAGTTGGCATCGTGTAATACTGCATGTCTGTGGGAGAATGTACCTCTTTGCACATCCTGACCTGTAAGTCTTACAGTTTTTCCCTCAAGTAATAGAGATCCATAAGCCAATAATTCAGCGGAAGCCCAGTTCAATGACTTGGACTTGAAGAACATATCTTTTCTCTGCTTCATTTGAGCCTCAATCTGCTTAATTGGCTTGAAGCCTTTTGGAATGGTGGTTAATGCTTCGGCCACATGATCAATTACTTTGGCATCAACTCCTGTTTCTGGAGACTGATCAAAGTCTTCCGGCTTGGATCTTCTCAGGCTACCCCATTCTCTTTCAAACTTAGTAGCTTGATAAGGAAGTGGTTTTTCTTTCACCATGTTAAGACGATCTTGTAGAAGTTGTCTAAACTCTTCATCCATTTGAGATGCAATTTCGGCATCGATATCCCCTCTTTCGGTCAATCGCTTCACGTAAATCTCTCTAGGGTTTGGATGCTTGGAGATGATATTATAAAGTTCGGGTTGAGTGAATTTAGGTTCATCAGACTCATTATGACCATGACGTCTGTAGCATACCATATCCACAAAAATATCTCTACCAAATTTTTGTCTAAATTCTGCGGCTAACTTCGCCGCGAAGACTACTGCTTCCGCATTATCACCATTAACGTGAATTACCGGAGCATCGATGATTTTAGCTACATCTGTACAATAGATAGAAGATCTTGCATCATCAAAATCAGTAGTAAAACCTACTTGGTTGTTGATGACAAAGTGAATGGTTCCTCCCGTGTTGTAGCCTTTCAAACCAGCCATCTGAGTCACCTCATACACAATACCTTGACCCGCTACTGCAGCATCCCCATGAATCAAAATAGGGAGTGCCTTGGTTTTATCACCCTTATGTTCTGAATCGATTTTTGCCCTGATAAATCCTTCAACCACAGGATTGACTGCCTCTAAGTGTGATGGATTGGGAGCCAACTTCAAGTGAACTTTCTTGTCTTCAGGAGTAACGATATCAGAGGAGTAACCCATATGATATTTTACGTCCCCATCCCCCATAGTTAGGTCTGGCTTGGCTGTACCCTCAAATTCTGAGAAAATCTGCTCATAGGTTTTGCCCATCACATTGGCGAGCACATTTAGCCTTCCTCTGTGAGCCATACCTATCATTACTTCTTCCACACCTCCTAGAGCAGCCGTATTGATTACAGCGTCTAAGAATGGAATAGTACTTTCACCGCCCTCTAGAGAGAAGCGTTTTTGACCAAGGTATTTAGTATGCAAAAAGTTTTCAAAAACAACAGCTTGGTTGAGTTTAAATAGGATTCTTTTCTTCTCATCAGTGGATGGATTAAAGGCTAAAGCTTCCTTCTCAACTTTGGTTTTAAACCAATCCAGCATTTCGGGATCTCTGATGTAGAGATATTCGAAACCCATTGGACCCTCATAGATGGTTTTAAGTGCATCTATTATCGAAGAGAGTTTTGATTTTCCGATACCAATTTCATTACCCGCTTGGAACTCGGTATTCATATCATCTTGACCCAAACCAAAATCATCTGGATCAATCAGGGCTTTTCTATCTCTTCTTTCCCGAACTGGGTTTGTTTTAGATCTTAAGTGAGCTCTTGATCTGTGCGCATGGATTAGAGCCCTAACTTTAATTTCTTTTGGAAGCTGCTCCATGTCCATAATTGTACCTGGAGTAGCCAAAGAACCATTTTTAGGAGTCGATGCAGTAGATTCTGCAGCCTGGCCATTTTCACCTTCACCGTAATTGGTTAGGGCAAAATCAAATCCATCAAAAAATTCTTTCCAGCTAGGATCTATGGATTCTGGGTCTTGTTTGTAGGAATTATAGAGCTCATCTATATAGGAAACATGAGCGTTGGCGATGTATGAGAATTTGTCCATGGTTATTTTTTGAGAACAACACAAAACTACTCCCAAATGTTCAGATTAAAAAACCGCTTATTTGCTTTTCCAAATATACATATTAAATAAAAAAAGAGCGACAAATTTTGCCGCTCTTTAAATTCAAAAGAATTTTATTATCTCAATCCAGCAGGCCAAGGCTTACCAGAATTAGATTTAATTGTTACTAGACCAGTTTCTCCATCAGAGTTTAGCCACTGAATTACGAGATCCTGAGCATTTACACTTACTACAGTCATGGAGTAAGAAGCACTGTACTTATCAGATCCACTCATGGTCAACTTACCACAAGCATCATTGATTCGTACGTTACCACTTCCCCACGAGTCCCCATAGCAGTTCCAGAAACCGAAGGTTCCGTCTGTAATTCTATAAGCACCAGGAGTAGAAGCAATCGGGGTGAACGTAGTAGTTCCAGAAATAGTACCAGGACAAGAGCCATAGATAGACTGCATGTTCGTTTGAGTGAAGTTGTAAGTTCCTCCAAGGTCAGAAGGACAAATCACACTCACATTGTACTGGAATGGAGAAGCATAGAATGGTGCACCAGCAACGTTAGTAGTAACGTTATCACTGGAGAATCTTCTGCCAAACTTGTCATTCAATACTAATCTGAATTCGAATACATCCGCACCTTCAATTTGAGCAGGTGTTAAACCTACTGCAGAGATAGCTTCAGAAGCAGGGATCTCGAAAGAAACTCTTAAGAATCTAGATTCTGAATTTGGAGCGAAGTCAGACTTCTGAAGAGTTCTAACAAGAACATCGTTCGCTGGAGTATACTCAAGACCAACACCAGGGATCAATCGTCTGTGACGAACTCGAATTTCCACTGTTTCAACAGTGTTTCCATCCTCAGCATCTACGGCTTCCAAAGTCAAAGCAAATTTAGAATTCGCCAAGTCAAAGAAGTTAAAGGTAGTGCTTGTTCTTGAGATAGTTCTCAAATAAGCCGCCGTATCAAAGTCGGAATATGGGATATTCGGCTCTACAAAGTCTCTACAGGAGCTGAGGAAAATCAAAGCGCCCATCAGTAGACCGAAACTATATTTTATCATTTTCATATTTTTCAAATTTATCGGTTATTGAACCCAAGCGTTTCCTGCAGGATTTGTATCCCAAAATACTTGTACGGACTGATCAGGTTTTTGAACCGCTTTGGTATTTGTAACCATATAGTTGTTTGGATAGAAGAATGATCTTGGGAAAATTCCAGGATTCTGCTCCAAACCAGGTTGCATAGGTGAAGGCTTACCTGTTCTTCTATAAAGGTTATATGATTCAATTCCATTACCGTACAATGACAACCAATACTCTCTACCAATGATACCCATTTTGGCATCACTAGAACTAGTAGCATCAAATTCGTCTCCTACATACTTCAAGTAATTGTCAATATTGGTAGTCAAATTGATACCCTGAGCGGTTAAGAATGCATTGATAGCGCCACCTTCAGAAGTGCCTCTACTAAATGCAACTACATAATCCATATGCTTCTTGATACCGGACAACAAATAGTCCTTAGCACTACCGGTTGTACCCAAAGTCTGTGCAGCCTCAGCTAACATAAAGTCAACATAAGCAGCCAACATGATTGGATGGATTCCAGCACCCTGAGCTCCCAATGAAGGGTTGTTTACTGGAGAAGCAGAGTTATTGTCAAATCTACCTCCTGCTGGGAATACACCCCAAGCAGTTCTCTTCAATCCATCTGGTGGAATACCGTTTGGATCTAGGTGATCACGACCCCAATATCCTCTCTGACCAGGAAGACAGTAGATAAAATTACCTACTAAATAGTGTGGCGGAGGAATCTGAGTAATACACTCAATTTCATCTGGATTGGTAGAATTAACTAATACCTGTCTATAGAAATAGAATCTTGCACGAGGATCGTCAAAACCTTTAGCTTCAGTCAAATGCCACATGTAGAAAGTAGACTGGTAGTCTCCACCACCTTGTGTATACTGACCTGCAAATCTAGGATGACGAGAATCAGGATCAGCTCTTGTTGTTCCAAAACGGAATACGAAATCATCACCTATCTTCAACATATTGTTTTCTGCAATCAAAGCATTGATAGCTGAAGTTGAACCAGCTCGATCAACCAATTTTCTGTTCAAATGGTATCTTAACTTCAAGGTATTCACCAAACGAATCCACTTGGTGTAGTTACGGTTGTAGTAATAATCATTTGGTGTACCAGAAGAAGGGTTAGCTGCAAAGTGAGCAGCTGCTTCATTCAAAGCTGCTAAAGCAGCGTCATAAACAGCAGCACCTTGGTCTACTGCAGGGTTGAACTCGTTAGGGTCCAAAGCCTGAGAGAAAGGAACATCGCCATATGAATCTACCAAGTTAAACAAGACCATTGCCTTGATTGTCTTAGCGATACCTAAGTGTCTTTGAAAATTTGAAGCTTCAGCTAAAGGCTCCAAGAACTTGATATCTGCCAAAATATTCGCGTAAGCATTAGTCCAATATCCGTTTGTAGTAACTGGAGTATAAGCTCCTTCGTACTGAGCAGAACCTTGGTTAATAATACGAGTTAATCGCATTCCATCATCTCCAACAGTGTTGAAGAAGGACTGATAATCTAACTGAATTCTGTTTAACAGAAAGTCAGGAGAAGCTGTGTCTGCGTTTACAGCATTTGGGTTTTCCAACAAATCTAGGTCACAGGAAACCGCAAACAGTGTGCTGACAGCCAGCAATAAACTATATATTCTTTTTTTCATCTTAATTTCTGTTTGGGGTTAGAATGTAAGTGTTACAGTACCACCAAATCTTCTTGAGCTAGGACCTGTTACAAAGTCAAATCCTAATCCGTTACCAACACCAGTTCCCAACACGTCTACATCATAGTTCATGTTTGGAGGGAAGTTCAAGGCAAGGAACCAAAGGTTTGTACCACTCAAGGCGATAGAAGCTCTCTTAAATGGAGTCTTAGACATCAAGTTTGATGGGATCTGATAACCCAAAGAAAGTTCTCTCAATCGAATCATAGAACCATCGAAAACGTTTGGCTCATCTGTTGCTCCCTGATACCCTGCAAAGAAGTAATCAGAAGCAGTGATTTGAATATCGTTTGGAGTTCCATCTTCTTTCACACCTGGCATAATGAAGGTCAATTCTCTATCAACAACCGGATCTTTGGTCACACCTCTCGCAAGAGTTGCAGTCACAGTGTTAGAGAAAATAGCACCCTTATGTCTATATTCCATCATTGCATTCAAGGTAAACCCTTTGTATGTAAAGGAGTTAATCCAAGAACCTGTCCAAGCTGGGTTTGGATCACCTAATATTTTCAATTCAGCAGAAGGCTTATACAATCCGTTAGAAAGAACAATTGGCTGACCAGTTTGCTCGTCTCTTTCAAATCCTACACCCTTGATAATATTGAACGGCTGACCAGGAATAGCGAAGTTACCCAAGGTAGTGAAACCAGCAACAACGATCTCTTCCAAACCTCCACCTAACTCGATGGTCTTAGATCTATAAAGACCCCAGTTTATAGTAGAATTCCATGCAAAACCTGAAGCGGTAGATACTGGAGTCACAGTTGCCTGGAATTCAATACCTCTGTTTCTAATTTTACCAATGTTGATTGCAGTTGAAGTAAATCCAGTAGCTGGATCAATTGGAGCTTGAGTAATCAAATCTCTTGTATTTTTCTGGTACAAGGAAATGTCAAACTTCAATTTGTTGTTGAACATCACTGCTTCAATACCGAATTCAGTTTCTTCGTGTAACTCAGGCTTCAAATTTGGATTACCCAAAAGGTTGGATACAGAGTGAGTCTGAGTAACGGCTCCATCTCTTTCAAAAGCACGAGCACTTTGATTCAAAATGTTTCTCGTTCTATATGGAGAAGGGAAACCAGCTGAAGTACCGTACCCTAATCTCAATTTCAAATCATTAATAGTGCTGCTGTTCCAGTTGAACGCAGTGCTAGGAAGGAAGGAAACTGATGCTCCTGGATAAAGAATTCTTCTGTTTTCCGGCTCAACTGTTGAAGTCCAGTCATTTCTAGCAGAAAGGTTAAAGAATAAGTAGTTTGAGTAATCCAACGTTACGTTGGCATAAATACCCATTCTTCTTTCTTCTTGAGTAAAGTTCAAACCTCCGCCGCTATATGCATCATTACTGGAGGAGTTAGTAAAGTTGGAGTGACGGAACAAACCGAAAGCCAACTGACCTTGAGAAGCTACACCATTTTGAGCATAAGTGTCATATCTGGAGTTACCACCAATCAAAGCACTCATACCAAATTTATCGGAGAATTGCTTCTTCCAGTTGATGATCAAATCCTGGTTCCAGATACTATTTGTAACGTTTACTGATCTGTAATAACCAGAAGTTGTTGCCAAAGAAGAAGAAGGTCCTCCTCTATTATATCTCAATTCCTGCAATTCTGTATATGTATCCAAGCCGATTCTATAAGTAATAGAAAAGTCGTCGGTCAAATCATAGTTGATTGATGTAGAATTGAAGAAACGCTGTACATCAGAAGTATTCTGATAATATCTCACCAACCAGTTAGGGTTAACGATATCATTACCTCCTCTGTAGTATACAGAGCTTCTATCAATTGGGTTTTCAAAAGGAAGACCACCCAAATCCACAGAACGAGGAGTATACAATACGTGAGCAAAAACAGATGGAATACCACCAGAAGGTCCGGAACCGAAGGCTGCGTTAACTGGAGGAGACTGTAGGTCTGTAATTGCGAAAGTGAAAGAAGATCTAACAGAAAGTTTGTCAGAAACTGCAGAGTTAACACCCAAACCGAAGTTGTACTTCTTCAATTCGTTGCCAGGAGTAAATCCTTCTTCGTCAGTATAACCGAAAGAAGCGTTGAAGCTAGTCTTGTCTGAACCACCTGCAACTTGAACAGATGTATTAGAAATCAAACCGGTTCTGAAGAAAATCTCAGAAGGATCAGCATATGCCTTATATTCATACTGTACTGGAGTACCTCCTACAATTCCATCAACCCAGAACTGTGGGAAAGCTTCTCTTACTTTTTGTACAGAAGAAGTAGCATATGGGTGGTTTACTGTTCTTCCTTCATCCATTCTTGGACCGAAGTTAGAGAAGAAGAAACCAGGCGCTTGCTGGAAACCATTACCATAAACCTGACCATAAGTAGGCAAAGATGCCGCCTCGTTGGTAAATACAGATTGGTTGATAGTTACCTCAGCAGCTTTTCTCTTAGATGCTCCTGATTTGGTAGTGATCAAGATCACACCGTTTCTACCTTGGTCACCGTAAAGTACGGTTGCTGACAAACCTTTCAATACAGAGATAGCCTCAATATTGTTAGGGTCAATATCCAAGAAACGAGAAGATGTGGTCGCACCACCTGTAGTAAATCCGTTTTGGTTGTTTGTGCTAGTGTTGAAAGGAACACCATCTACAACGAATAAAGGCTGGTTAGAACCGGTAGCTGAGGAATAACCTCTAATTACCATGTTGGTACCAGAACCTGACATACCGTTGGTAGATGTAATGTTTACACCTGGCACTTTACCTTGCAAAACACGAGCTACGTCTTGCTCAGGTCTGTTCTCGAGCTGCTCATTACCTACAGAGGTAACTGCATAACCCAAGGCTTTCTTTTCCCTTTCAATACCAATTGCAGTTACTACCACTTCTGATAGTTGAGCTGCGTCAGTTGTAAGGGTTACGTTAATGACGGTTCGGTTGCCTATCGCCTCTTCTTTGGATACAAGACCCACAAAAGAGAAAATCAGCACATTCGAACCCGCTGGCACGCTGATGGAATAATTACCATCCAAATCGGTGGTAGTACCCACTGTCGTACCCTTCACGAGGACGGTTGCACCCGGCAAGCCTAGTCCATCTTCGTCGGAAATTACCGTACCGGTAATTACCCGCTGTTGCGCCGACACCTCATAGCTGAGTGTCATGGTGAAAAGCGCAACAACAAAGAGTAAAGCTTTTCTCATAAGGTATTTAGTTTAGTTGATATGTAAAGAAAATCTCTTTCAGTTGAATTTCAAAATATTCAAAATTTGAAATAATTATTCTATTTGTCATGTATTTTATTGTTTAAACACAATTAAAAAAGAATTTTAACCTTATTTTTCATATGATTAGTTAAATATTGACTAATTTGAAGCCTTTTTTAAAATCAAGCGGTAGAAATTTTGTATAAGCGGTGTAAAAAGATGATTATTTGGCAAAAAGCGGTTATTTAACAAATATTAACTGATTTGCATGGTATATAATTGGATGACAAAATTTTATTTTGATTTATCAGGCCCATAATATCATTTTTTAAAAAAATATTACACGGATTTATTTCTTAAAACCCTATATAGTTTTTTCAGTAATTGGTTTTAAAAAATATAACCCAATATATAGGCTGGTAATCCAATTTTTATTTTGACGCTAAAATTGAATACTTATAGCAATTCAGAAAAAATTAAAAAAATCTCAAATCAGGGTTCAAATCTTTTAAGATGACTTTATTTTTTTGCGAATTCAGAAAAAATAGGTTCAAAAAAATAATATGTGACTGAATTTTAAAACGAATATCTTAAAGTAAGGGCAGCTTCATCTTCCCAAAGAGTAGTAAAATCAGCAAAATTATATGCGGGTTTCCAGTAAACTCCCAAATAAAAATTACTCCGGTTGATATTATACTCTAAACCCACTATTGCATCTACTCCAAATACATTATAGTCCTGATCAATTTTGTAAACCCATGGAGGTTCACCCTTCCCATCTTTCCACATGCCATAGTGGGCTCCTCCCCCAACATACCATTCTAGCCCCTCAAATTCTCTGATATCCCAATGGTGCTCATATAGCAATGCTCCAACCCAGCCCTTCCATCGATTATACACTAATAAGTCCACAGCACCTTGCTCGGAGATGAATTGCTTGACCGTTCCTCCCAAGTTGGTTCCTCCAACTACTCCCACCATGGTATTATAAGCTCTAACTTGGGCTTTCGCAGAAGGAATTTGGAAAAACACTACTCCTGCAAACAATAGCACAAACACAATCTTTTTCATCGACATTCTAAATTCAAGACTAAAATGTAAGGACTTTTTGAGGATTTATACAAAAGTCCAATGGAATATCATGAGCTTCTTTAGGTAATTCTTTCTCTGGTTCAAAAAAACTCAATCCAATCTTAATCGGCTTATTTCTCAACTCAGACAAAAATTTATCATAATAACCTTTACCAAAACCCAACCTCGCACCACTTTCATCATACGCTAATAATGGGATGAAAATCAGGTCTATTTCAGGCTTTTCTATCAAATCAAATTCCACAGGTAAAGGAATCCCCCACTTATCTTCAACAAATTCTACGTTTTTTGGGACAGTAATAGTTTGGAGCGTATTGGTTGAAACTTGTACCATGGAGGTATATAAAGGAACCCCTGTTCTCCAAAAAAACTCAACAATGGGAAAGGTATTTACCTCACGCTGCTTTTTTATCGGTAAAAAAATATGGACGCTATGGAATTTTTGATCCTTCAACCATTCAGTTGAGTTTTTAAAAATTAATAAGGAAGCCTCCTCTAGCTCCTTATCGGATAAGGATTTCCGCTTTTCCTTATAAAGCCTTCTGTATTCATCTTTTTCAGTCCTCATATTTCAAAACCATCATTCTGAAATCCATGGGGTCAAAATTTTCAAATAGCTTATCAATCAATAATTCATCTGCTAGATAAAACTGCATCATATTAACCACTCTCTCCTGAGGACTGCCATTGGGCTTGAGGTAGTCCTCTATATCATCTACTCGACTGAAGGCTATTTGATGTCTCTTTTCTTCAGCTTTGCGGAGCTTATCAGACATTTGATCCAAAATTTTCAAACTCCTCACCTTGGCAGCTTCAAAAGAATCCTTTAGACTTTTCTCCAAAGATTCAGCCTCTTTCCCTCTAATATCAAAAAGTAATGCTACTTGCTCTCTTTCTTTTTTCATTTGAATGTCGGAAAGGGCATTCTTGGCAACAAAATCCTTTTTCCATACCTCTTTATCCATAAAAATAGAATTCTCATCCCATCCCAACTTTTCAATTTTTCTAAGAATTTCTTTACTCAAAATCAAAGCAAAATTCCTTGGTAACAATACGGGAAAGGGAGTTTGGAAATGATCAAATACACCCTTCAGCTGCAACCAATAGACTACCTCGGCAGGTCCTCCCAAATAGGCTAAATTCGGTAAAATCATCTCCTGATAGAGGGGTCTTAAAACCACATTGGGGCTGAATCTCTCCGGATGATCTTCCACTAATTTTAGAATCTCATCCTGCGAAAACTTCAAGTCTGAATTTAATACCAGATAAGAATCTCCATGCTTTTCTATTCGCTCTCGCAAACCCTGATCCAAATAGAAAAAGTTGATTTCTCTTGGAAAAATCTGTGCGGAATAACCTAAAGTCTCCAAGGATTCTGTTTTCAATACCGCCTCTTTATGGGGAGTATGATCGATCAAATCTGACTTGATTACCTCCTTAAACAGTCCTTTCAAACCCGCATCATGACCATCTACAATCAGCAAGCCTTTTTCTCCAAATAATTCGTGAACATATTTTCTGACAGCTTCTTTCAGCGTCTTGGAGCTGGAATATGCTTGCTTAAAAACATCATGTACAAAAGGAATCTCTTTCAAAAATTCTTGAAAACTGGCTTCTAACTCAAAATCTCCAACAGCCCCGCTTTGATCGGAATTCCATTGATATTTTTTCCCGTCTAATTTGAAATAATTGATCTCATCAAAATCATGATCTTCACTTGCCATCCAATAAACAGGAACAAAATGCTGATTAGGATATGCTTTGTTTAGTTCCTCGGCAAGTTTGATAGTAGATACAATCTTATAGATGAAATAAAGTGGCCCAGTGAATAAATTCAATTGATGACCCGTAGTTACGGTAAAAGTATTGGGGTTGGCAAGTGCTTCTAATTGTTTTTTTTCTTCTTCAAAAAGTTCAATTCCCTCATATTGATTAGCTAAACTTTGACAGAGAATTTTCCTCTTATTTTCTGGAAATTCTTTCTTTTCTATAGCCTGCTTGAAACTCTCGATTTTTGGCAGATGTGTATAAAACGGTCTCAATTCTGCTTTTCCCTCTATGTAATCCAAGAAAAATGATGAAAACTGATGAGTTTCTCTGAGATCTACGCAGTATTTTTTCATGAGGGTGATTGGTAATTTCGTCTAGGCAAACTGATGGCTATCAGCCAAAGTTCGGTTTTTTTATTAAAAATCACGCTTTCTTACATCAATGGAAGATAGTTTCTATCAAATATCCCTAACAAAAGGAACAAATTCTCCAGATTTGACTTTTCACTAAAATATATGTCTCCATCAAAAAGCTTAGCTTTGCGACCTTATGATGCTTCAATACGAACGTTTTTTTCTAGACAATGGACTTGAGCTGATTGTCCACGAAGACCAAAGCAGCAAAATGGCTGTCTTCAATTTATTATATAAAGTTGGCTCCAAAAATGAAAGCCCTGGGAAAACTGGTCTTGCTCATTTTTTTGAACACTTGATGTTTGGTAGCTCTGCCAATGTGAAAGTATTTGATAGGGAGCTAGAACGTGTAGGTGGTAACTGTAATGCTTTTACAAGCCCTGATATCACCAACTATTATATGACTTTGCCTGCCTCCAATCTAGAAACAGCTTTCTGGTTGGAGTCGGATAGAATGCTACAGCTGACTCTCAATGATAAAACTATAGAAACTCAGCGCAAAGTGGTCTTAGAGGAGTATAAACAGCGATATCTTAACCAGCCTTATGGAGATGTATGGCATCATTTGAGGGATTTAGCTTATGAAGTTCACCCCTACCGCTGGCCTACAATCGGAAAAAGCCCAGAAGATATTGAGGGATATACCAAGGAGGATGTATGGGAGTTTTATAAGAAAAATTATGCCCCAAACAACGCCATTCTTGTAGTGGGAGGTGCGGTGAAAGCTAAAGAGGTTTTGGCCTTAGCTGAGAAGTGGTTTGGTCCTATTCCAAAAGCCACACTTGCACCTCATTTAATTCCGATGGAAAATGAGCAACAAGAAAAACGTCAAAGAGCAGTGCATTATCCTGTGCCCACAGATGCGCTTTACAAGACTTTCAAAATGCCAGCAAAAGGGGAAGATGGCTTCTTAGAGGCTGATTTGATTAGCGATCTTTTGGGCTTCGGAAAGTCTTCTATTTTGGAGCAAAGGCTGGTGAAAAACGGGAAATACTTCGCTTCTGCCGGTGCCTATATCATGGGATCCAATGATCCAGGTTTACTGATTTTTTCAGGAAAAATGGAGAAAGGAGTTAAAGCTCATGAAGCTGAAAAAGCCTTAGACGAGGTATTAGCAGATTTCCTCTCTAAAGAGATTTCAGATGAGTCCCTGGAAAAAATCAAAAATCAAGGGAGAGCGATGAAAACATATGAGTCAATCCAGCTTACCAATAGAGTAATGAACTTGGCTTTCTATGCAAACCTGGGGCATCCCGACCTATATTGGAAAGAATATGAGAAAAAGTCCTCCATAGAATCTTCACAAATAAAAAATTGGGCAAATAAACTTTTGGACGAAACTCAATCGTCCACTTTATATTATCAAAGCAATCAAGTATGAATGGATTTCGGGTAGGTTTTGGATACGATGTACATCAGCTGAAAGAAGGATATGATTTTTGGCTGGGTGGAATAAAACTGGAACATGTCAAAGGAGCTGTAGGACACTCCGACGCAGATGTGCTGATTCATGTCATTTGTGATGCCTTGTTAGGTGCTGCAAATATGCGGGATATTGGCTACCACTTTTCTGATAAAGACCCCAAATACAAGGGAATCGATTCTAAAATATTGTTGAAGGATGTGGTGAAACTCATCCGGGATGAAGGTTATGAAGTTGGAAATATTGATACCACAGTATGTCTACAAGTTCCTAAAGTAAACCCTCATATCCCTGCAATGAAAACATGTTTAGCAGAGGTAATGAGTTTACCTGAGTCCTCCATTTCTGTAAAAGCAACCACTACAGAGTGGCTAGGATTTGTCGGAAGAGAAGAGGGAGTTTCAGCTTATTGTGTGGCTTTAATTTATAAAGTATGAGTGCAAAAGTGAAAATCATCACCACAGAAGATGGTTCTCATTCTCTGTATCATGAGGACCTCAAAGAAACCTATCATAGCTTTCATGGAGCTTATCGAGAGTCTCTTCATGTGTTTT